>Ga0209212_1001806_pt1 | contig 32917 bp, 26 predicted proteins | sample RifGroC2_FD_183996 | JGI IMG/M metagenome (GOLD analysis project Ga0209212, IMG submission 183996) | Groundwater microbial communities from Rifle, Colorado, USA - Groundwater C2 (SPAdes) (version 2) | ecosystem: Environmental > Aquatic > Deep subsurface > Groundwater | place: Rifle, Colorado...
CTCGGCGTTCTCCGCGCGGATATAGATCCAGTATCCCGTCAGCGGCCGGCTTCCAGAGGCCTCCGCGGCCTCGAGCCGCTCGAGGATGGCGTCCCGTGCGTTGACGCAGAGGTTCATGAGAACCTGATGGACCTGGTTGGGATCGACAAAGGCCGGAAGGAGGTCGTCCGCGATCGAGGAGGTCACCTCGATCCGGCGGTCGATGGTCTGGGAGAAGAGAGCGGTCACCTCCCGCGCCACGTCCCCGAGGTTCACGGCGCGACACTGCGAGGGGGCGCGCCGGGAGAAGTCGAGCAACTGGCGGACGAGCTGGGCCGCGCGTTCCGAGGCCTTGATGCCTTCGGCGAGCGGGGCGGCCGCCGGAGAGCCGGGCGGAACGCATCCGCGGGCGAGGTCGAGACTGCCGAGGATCCCCGTGAGGATGTTGTTGAAGTCGTGGGCGATCCCGCCGGCCAACGTTCCGACGGCTTCCATCTTCTGCATCTCGATCAACTGCTTTTCGAGCAGACGCCGCTCCGTGACGTCGATCCCGGTCACGATGACGGAGACGATCCTTCCCTTCCCGTCCTGCAGCGGGGCATGGTTCCAGGCGATCATCCGCTGTTCCCCGTGAGCGGTGACGATCGTGGTTTCGAGGGGGGGCGGCGTGCGCCCCGCGGCGACTCCCTCGATGGCTCCGCGGTGGAGTTCGCGGGAGGAATCCGAGATCAACAGCTCCCACATCTTCTTTCCCAGCGCGTCCCGGGCGGTGATCCCGGTCACATCCTGGCACTGCCGGTTGAAGAGCTGGATCTCCCCGGCCGGGTTCACCTGGAGGACGAGGGCGCCGGAGATGTCCAGCATCCGGTTCGAGAAGTCGCGCTCCCTCATCAGCTCCCGGAGGACCCGTACCTTGTCCGTCGTTTCGCGCAGGACGATCATCCCGAGGGGACCGCGTCGCTTCGGGACGAAGGAGTCGTGGCGGTCCTCGCGGGGCGCCCAGGTGACGCGGAGCTCCCCGGGGAACGTCGAGCCGTCCATGCGGAGGAGGAGGGCTTCCCACTCGCTCCGCAACTCCCTCTTGCCGGGGGTCCGCAATTCGTCCCGCAGGCCCGTTTCCGCGTCGGGGTCGGCCAGGATCGAAACGGGGTCGGCGTCGAACAGCAGTCCCGGGGAGGCGTACCCGAGCATCTCGGCCGCCGCCGGATTGGCGCGGACCACCTTCCCCTCGCGCATGAGGATGACCCCGTCCCGCTGGTTCCGGAGCAGTTCGTCGTAGGACGCCTTGGCGTAAACGAAGACCTCGTGACGCCTTGCCCCCAGGATCGCGCTTCCCACCCGGCGGGCCATTGCGGCGATCGCCTCGATTTCAACCTCGTTGAAGGCGCCCGCCGTGTCGGCATGGACGACGAGGACCTTGTGCCCGAGGCCGTGCTGGTCGATCCGTGCCGCCGCGCAGCGGACGAGCCCGTGGCGACGGCAACCGTCCCTCCATTCGGGGGGGAGCCCCGCATCGGCTTCGCGGGACGTGATCGTTCCACCCGTCCGCAAGGCGTTTCCGGGCGGCGCCTGCCCTCCGGGCGTATCGTCCCAACGGAGGGAGATCTCCCGGAGCAGCGCCGCGGCGTCCCCCGCGCCGCACTCCACGCGGATCGTCCCGTCCGCTTCCGCCGCCCCCACCCACACGAGTCGGTATCCGCCGGAGCGGGAGAGGATTTCGCACACCAGCGAGAGGATCCGTCCCTCCTCCAGAATCCCCGCCAGGGAACGCTCCACTTCGGTGATCAGGCCGAACCGCGTCTCGAGCCGCTCCCGGAAGCGGAACCACTGGCCGGTGAGCAGGAACCCGGACGCGAGGAGAAGAGAGATGAAGAACTCCGCAATCGCGACCGGCTGCTCGGTGAACGAAGCGATGGTGATCCATGTATACGAGAAGATCACCCAGATCGAGAGGAGTCCCTTGAGGAAGATGGCCACGGAGACGAGGGACCATACACGGCCCAATCGGCCGGCCGAGACAAACGCGATGGACTGCCACACCGCAAGGAACTGGAACAAGGCCGAACCGCTGTAGAGCAGGGAAAGCAGCATCCGGCAGCATTACTCCCGTGAAATCGAGAATATACCCAAGGTGTCCTATCGGCGAAAGGCGGCCGGAACTTCACGTGAATCCCCGCTCCTCCCGGACCATCATACTGCACGGAAGGTCCCCCGCGCACCTCTGGCGAACGAAACCGGAATTGTGTACATTGTCGACAATATCGTCCAACGGGAGACAGGGATGACGAACGGGCAACGAAGTGACGCCATCGTAAGGGGTTTCGCCCTCTCCTCGGTGTTCTGGCTGCTGGTCGGGCTCCTCGTGGGGCTTTGGCTGGCGGCCGAGATGATCTTCCCCGCCCTCAACCTTGCGCCGTGGCTCGCGTTCGGGCGCCTGCGCGTGGTCCACACCAACGGGCTGACCTTCGGTTTCACCCTCGCCGGGATCTTCGCCTGCAGCTTCTACATGCTCGAAAAGCTGACCCGGACGCCGCTCGCGTTCCCGGGACTGGCGAAAACCCAGCTCTGGCTGTTCAACATCGCCATCGCCCTTGGGGCCCTCTCCCTGTTCGCCGGGTGGACCACCTCCAAGGAGTACGCGGAGCTCGAGTGGCCCCTCGACATCGTGGTGGTGGTCCTGTGGGTGATGTTCGCCGTGAACGTGATGGGGACGCTCGTCAAGCGGCGGGAGAAGCAGATGTACGTCTCCCTCTGGTTCCTGGTCGCCTGCGTCGTCACGGTGGCGGTCGTCTACATCCTCAACAACCTCGCGATCCCGGTCAGCCTCGCCAAGTCGTACTCGGCGTACGCCGGGGTGAACGACGCCAACGTCCAGTGGTGGTTCGGCCACAACGCCGTCGCGTCGGTCTTCACCTTCCCGATCCTCGCGATGTTCTACTACTTCCTGCCGAAATCCACGGGGCTGCCGATCTACAGCCACCGGCTCTCCATCATCGCCTTCTGGTCCCTCGTCTTCGGCTACCTTTGGACGGGGGCGCACCACCTGATGCTGACCCCGGTGCCGGAATGGATCCAGACCGTGGCGCTTGCGTTCAGCCTGTTCCTCATCGCCCCCTCCTGGGCATCGGTCGTCAACGGCTACTACACGATGAACGGGAACTGGGACATGATGAAGTCGAACTACCTGACCAAATTCTTTATCCTCGGCATCACCTTTTACGGGCTCCAGACGATCCAGGGACCGACCCAGGCGATCCGGGCGCTCTCCGGCCACCTCCACTACACCGAATACATCCCGGGCCACGTCCACATGGGAACGATGGGATGGGTGACGATGATCATCACGGCGTCGATGTATTTCACGACGGCGAAGGTCTCCGGCCGGGAGGTCCACAGCGTGAAGCTGGCGAACATCCACTTCTGGCTGATCCTCGTCGGGCAGCTCCTCTTCACCGTGACCTTGTGGATCGCGGGCATCGTGCAGGGGGCGATGTGGAAAGCCGTCAACCCCGACGGCTCCCTCATGTACACGTTCCTCGACTCCGTGGCGGCGATGTACCCGTACTGGACCGTCCGTATCTTCGGAGGCCTCCTCTACTTCGCCGGGATCTCGGTCTTCGCCTACAACCTGTACATGACATCCCGACCGAAAACGCAGGCGGTGTGAACGATGAACTTCAACAGCCTCTATGAAAAGCCGGTCCTGTTCGCCATCGCGTCGGTGGTCGTCATCTCGGTCGGCACGCTGGTCACCACCTTCATCCCCCTCTTCCTGCCGTCCACGCAGCCGATCAGCCCCCTGGTCAAGCCGTACACCGCCGTCGAGATGGAAGGGAGGGATATCTACATCAGGGAGGGGTGCAACAACTGCCACACCCAGACCGTCCGGCCGCTGCGCACCGAGGTGGCCCGGTACGGCGACTACTCCAAACCCGAGGAATCCGCCTGGGACCGGCCGTTCCTGTGGGGTTCGCGGCGCACGGGGCCCGACCTCGCCCGGGTGGGGGGAAAGTACCCCGACGCGTGGCACTACCGCCACATGGCGAACCCGCAGGCGATGTTCGACAAGTCGAACATGCCGGCGTACCCGTGGCTCGCGAAAGCGAAGCTCGACACCTCCCTCACCGCCAGGAAGGTGAAGGTCCTCGGATACGGCTACGACGGGGCGGAGGTCGCCCGGCAACTGGCCGCCTTCCGGGAAACGGTCACGGCGCCGGCCTATCCGTCCGCGCAGGTGCGCTCCCAGGTGACGCCGGCCGCCCTCCAGGGGGAGATCACGGAACTCGACGCGATGGTGGCGTATCTCCAGAAGCTCGGGCGGGATCTGAAAGCGGCGCAGGGAACGGCCGCGGGTTCCGCGACCGCATGGGCGGCGGAGACGAAGAACCCGTACGCGGGAAGCCCCGAGGCCGAAGAGGAAGGCGAGAAGATCTTCAAGGAGAATTGCAGGGGCTGCCACGGTGAAAAGGGGACCGGCGGATTCGGCCCGAAGCTGGCGACGACCGCCCACAAGTTCGGCGGTTCGGACGCGGACCTGTTCGCTTCCGTCGCCGGGGGGCGACCCGGAGGGATGCCCGCGTTCCTGCCGCAGCTGGGGAAGGACCGGGTCTGGAAGGCGGTCGCCTACATACGTCGCCTTGAAAAGGAAAACCGATGACTCCGCGCGCGCTGGCGTACCTCTTCTTCACGCTGCTCCTCGCCGGGGTCTTCGCCGGGATCATCGCGTACTATTTCAGCCGGAAGCGGTACGAGCGCGTGGAGGCACCGAAGCACCGGATGCTGGCCGACGACGATCCCCTGCCCGATTCCACGGGCAGCCGCCGGGAGGGATGATCCGATGGACGAGCCGATCGGGAAGATGGAGTCGCACAACAAGGTTCCCCGCGGTTTCCTCGTCCTGCTGTTCGGGCTGATCGCGTTCGGGGTGTATTACATCGCGGCCTACACACCCGAATTCAGCGGCTGGTCGCAATACAAGTCGCTCGAAAAGGAAATGGCGGCGGACAAGGCGAAAGCCGCCGCGTTGGCAGGGAAGATGAGCGAGAACCCGTACGAGCGGGACGAAAAAGCCGTGGCGGAAGGGCAGGTCCTCTACGCGGGGAAATGCGCCGAATGCCACGGTAAAAACCTCGAGGGGGGCGACGGGCCGTCGCTGACCGCGCACCTGAAGTACGGCGAAACGGACGCCCGGATGTACGAATCGATCTCCAATGGCCGCCCCGGAGGGATGCCCGCCTTCGACAGGGACCTGGGGCGGGACCGGATCTGGAAGGTGCTGGCATACGTCGACTCGGTCAGGGAGTACGGGAAGAAACCGTAACGGGTCCTCCCTCCCCTCTCCCCGCGATACACTCGTTCCATGTGGAAATCCCGCCGCCGGGCCGTCCTCCTCCTCGGGGGAGCGGCGACCCTCCTGATCCCTTTCCTCGAGATCCGCGGACGCAGCGCCGTTCGGTTCGATCTTCCGACGCTCTCGCTCCACTTCCTCGGGGCGGTCGTTCCGATCGACGAGTTCCACCTGGTCCTGCTGGGAACGCTCTTCCTCGTGGCGCTCATTCTCGGCGTGACCGTCGTCTTCGGCAGGTTGTGGTGCGGGTGGATCTGCCCCCAGACGGTGATCGGGGAGGCCGGGGAATGGATCGCCTCGGCGCTCCCGCGGCGGTTCCGGGCCGCAGGGAAGACGGCGGTGCTGCTCCCCTTCGCCGCCCTGGTGTCCCTCTCCCTCCTCTGGTACTTCGTTCCGCCCGTCGAGGCGACGCGCAACCTGTTCCGGTCCCCGGTCCTCCTCGGCTTCTTCCTCGCGCAGTGGGGAGCGATCTACGCCATGGTGGCCATCGTCGGCACCCGGTTTTGCAGGACGGTCTGCCCGTACGCCATGCTGCAGAATGTCCTCGCCGACCGGGAGACGCTCTCGGTGGCGTACGACCCGGCGCGCCCCGAGTGCCTGCGGTGCGACCGGTGCACGCTGGTCTGCCCCGTGGGGATCGATATCCGGAAGGGAGCGCAGCGGGAGTGCATCGCCTGCGCGGGGTGCATCGACGCCTGCCGGGAGGCGACGTCGCCGCGAGGCATGGAACCGTTCATCGCCTACCGGGGAACGGTCCTGCGCGGGAAAACGTACCTGCTCGCCGGGATCTGCGCCGCGGCCGCGCTCGTCTTCCTCGCCGCCCTCTGGAGCCGTCCCGATCTACGGTTCGCCGTCCAGTGGGACGGGAACCCGGGGAAGACGGGGGAAAACACCTACCGGTACTCCGTGCAGAACGATTCGGACCGGCCGGTCACCGTATCGCTGTCCGTGGAGGACCCGGCGCTCCTCCTCGACGATCCGGCGATCGCCGTTCCCTCCCGGGCGCGCGTCACGGGGAGGGTCACCGTGAGGGGTGGGGACAGGATGCCGGGTGAGGTCCGGTTCACCGCCGCGGGGCAGGGATTCCGGCTGGTCCGGAAGGCGGCGTTCCCGTGAAGCGCCTGGTCGGAGGCCTGTTCGCCGCCTTCGCGCTCCTGATGGGAGCGACGATCTACATCGCCCACCGTTCCAACGAAGGGCTCGTCGATCGACGGTATTACGATGCGGCGTCCACCGAGTTCGCCGACCGGGAAGCGGAGGCCCGCGCTGGATTCACGATGTCGCTCACCGACCGGTACGTCGCGGGGAACAACCGGTTCCGCTCCGTCCTCACCACCTCCGCCGGCCCCCTGCGCGGCGGGCGCGCCACACTGGGCGTCCAGCGGACCTCCGGCCCCCGCGACGACCGGTCGTTCTCCCTCCGCGAGGAGGAGCCCGGCGTCTACGCCGGTGACGTCTTCCTCCCGGTCCCCGGGCGGTGGACTTTCTCCCTCGCCGTGGACGCGGAGCGGCTCCGGGTCCGGCGCCGGTGGACCGCCGACGCGCAGCCGTCGGATGCGCCGGGCGCCTTGCGCGGGGCCGCGGGAAGGCAGGAGATCTTCCTCACCTTGTCCCCTTGGCCGCCGAAGGCGATGCGGGAGGTCGATTTCACCGTCTCCCTGCCGGGGTACGCGGGAACGTCCCCCCCGTTCGTCGACCTGTCGATGGCGGGGATGGCGATGGGACGAAACCGCGTCGACCTGTCCCGCGGGACCGACGGGCGGTACCGCGGCACCGGCGTGATCGTGCGATGCCCGAGCGGCAGGAACGACTGGGAAGCCACGGTGACGGCGCCGGGCGCCGGGAAGGCGGTCTTCCGTTTTGCCGTGGCCGACTGACTCCCTCCCGTGGATCCTGTTCGGCACGGGCCTGCTGGGCGGCGCCGGTCATTGCGTCGGGATGTGCGGACCGCTGGTCGCAGGCTACGCCATCGCGCTCCGGGACCGGGCGGCCGCTCTCCCGCACCTCCTGTTCCACCTGGGCCGGGTGACCACGTACGGCATCGCGGGCGGCATCGTGGGGGCCTCGGGATCCTTCGTCCGCGTCGCGGCGTGGCTCGCGCCGCTCCAGCAGCTTCTCCTTGCCGGGACCGGCGTGCTGATCGCGCTGATGGGACTCTCGGTCGGCGGCTGGCTCCCCTGGATGCGGCGGATCGAGGGGTCCGGACCGTTCGGGGGCGCCCTCGCCGGCGTCGCGCGGCGGGCCGCCGAAGCGGGAGGGCCCGGGGCCGCCTTCCCCCTCGGGATGGCGACGGGACTGCTTCCCTGCGGGCTGGTCTACACCGCGCTCCTCTCGGCAGCGCGCTCCGGCATGGACGCGGGATCGGCGGCGGAAGGTTTCGTCCGGGGATCTCTCGCGATGGCCGCCTTCGGGGCGGGAACGTTCCCTGCCCTGTTTCTCTTCGGCAGGGTGGTCGCGGCGGCGGGGCCCCGCCTCCGCGGGACGCTGGCGAAGGTCGCCGCCCTCCTCCTCGTGGCAGCGGGAGCGGTGTTCACCGCACGCGCGTTTCTCCGGTGAGAGGGAAAACGGGAATGGCCGCATGCGCGCACTGTCTCCTCGATGTCGCCGGGGAATCGGCGATCCGGGAGACGATCGACGGGAAGGAGGCGGTCTTCTGCTGCCCCGGATGCCGGGCGATTCACGGGCTCCTTCGCTCCGAAGGGTTGACCGGCTTCTACGCCCGGCGGCACGGCTGGACCCCCGGCCCGCCGGAGGCGGCACGGGTTCCCATCGACGCGTTCGAAGGGGCCGTCCGTACGTCGGGCGGAGAGGCCGGGGCGGATCTCGTGATCTCGGGGATCCGGTGCGCCTCCTGCGTCTGGCTCATCGAGCGGTATCTCGGGAGCCGCTCCGGCGTTCTCTCCGCGCGCGTCAACTTCGCCACCGGCAGGGCAAGCGTATCATGGGACCCGGCGACGGCCGGGATCGGAGACGTCGTCGAGGCGATCCGCGCCCTCGGGTACACCCCGTACCCGCCGGAATCGCTCCCGGCGGAGGACGCCCTGCGGCGGGAGACGTCGGACCTGCTGCTGCGCTTCGGCACCGCGGCGTTCCTCTCGATGCAGGTGATGCTCTTCACCGCGGGTCTCTACGCCGGGGTATTCCAGGGGATCGATGCGCGGTACGTCCGGCTGTTCCGGTGGCTCTGTTTCCTTCTCTCCACTCCCGTGATCTTCTACTCGGGGGCGCCCTTCCTCCGCGGCGCCCTCCGGGGAGCGCGCCACGGGGCGTTCGGCATGGATGCCCTCGTGTTCCTCGGCGCCTTCTCCGCGTACGGCTACAGCACGGCGTCCCTTGCCTTCGGGGGCGAGGTGTATTTCGACACGGCGACGATGATCCTGACATTGATCCTGCTGGGCAGGTACATCGAGGCGGGGGCGAGACGCCGGGCCGCCGAAGGGATCTCCCGTCTCGTGCGGCTCGTGCCCGTGATGGCCCGGAAGTCGACCCCGGACGGGGGAACGTCCGACGTCCCCGTAGCCTCCCTTTCGCCGGGCGACATCGTCGAGGTCGTCCCCGGGGAGCGGATGCCGGCGGACGGCATCGTGATCGAGGGAGGGTCCGATGCGGACGAGGCGCTGTTGACGGGGGAGTCGGCCCCCGTTCCGAAAACCGCCGGGGACCCGGTCGTCGCCGGGTCGCTGAATGGAACCGGGCGGCTCCTCGTGCGGGTCGCCCGTACGGGGGGGGAGACCGTCCTTTCCCGCATCGTGCAGTCGGTCGAGGAGGCGCAGGCGCGAAAGGCGCCGATCCAGAGGTTGGCGGATCGCGTGGTGCGCGGCTTCGTCCCTTCGATCCTGCTGGTCGCGGCGGGGACGGTCCTTTTCCGGCTCCACGGAGGGAACCCGCCGCATGCCGCGCTGATGGCGGGCATCTCGGTGCTGGTGATCGCCTGCCCGTGCGCCCTGGGCCTTGCCACGCCGCTGGCGGTTCTCGTCGCGACCACCTCCGCGCAGGCGCGGGGGGTCCTGGTCCGCGGGGGGGATGTTCTCGAGCGGGCGGCCAAGGTGCGGTGCGTCCTGTTCGACAAGACGGGGACGCTCACCCTCGGGCGGCCCCGGATGACCGGGGTGGAGGGATTCGGGATCGCGCGCGAAGACGCTCTCCGGCTCGCCGCCTCTCTCGAGTCGTCCTCGGAACACGCCATCGGGCGCGCGATCGCGGATGCGGTTCCGCCCGCCCGACGGCTTCCGGTGACGGGTTTCCGGGCGCACCCCGGGGAAGGGATCGAGGGGGAGATCGCCGGCGTGCGCTACCTGCTCGGCCGACCGGAGCTCCACGAGCGGTTCGGGATCCCCGTGGACGGGGAGGTCTGCCGGGCGTACGCGGCGGTCTCGGCAACGCGGCGGACGGCGGTCCTCCTCTCCGACGGTTCGAGGGTCCTCGCGATCCTCGCCACGGAGGACGCCCTTCGGCCGGAGGCGGCCGAAGCCGTTTCCCTCCTCCTGGCCTCCGGGACCGCCGTCGGCATGGTCACGGGGGACGATCCGGGCGTGGCCGGGCGCGTGGCAGGGGAAGCCGGGATCTCCGACGTGCGCGCCCGGGTGACGCCGGAAGGGAAGCGCGGGGAGGTTCGCCGCGCGCGGGAGCGATTCGGACCCGTCCTCGTCGTCGGCGACGGCGTGAACGACGCCCCTGCCCTGGCGGAGGCGGACGTGGGGATCGCAATGGGAAGGGGGACGGGGCTGGCGATCCGAAACGCCGGTGCGACGCTGATGACGGAGGACCTGTTGCGGATCCCCGCGTTCCTTGCGTTGTCCCGCGCCACGCTGCGGGTGATCCGGCAGAACCTGTTCTGGGCTTTCTCCTACAACCTCGCGGCCGTGCCGCTTGCCGTCGCGGGGAAACTCCACCCGATCGCGGCGGCGGCGTTCATGGCCGGAAGTTCCTTGCTCGTGGTGGGAAACTCGCTCCGGCTCCGTCGGGGGGGGAAGTAGCCGTGTGGACCACGCTCCTGCTCATCCTCGTGTCGCTGGCATTGGGATTCGCCGCCTGGCTGCTGTTCCTGTGGGCGGTGAAGAGCGATCAGTACGACGACGTGGAGCGCCCCAAGCACCGGATGCTCGACGACGAAGAGGAGAAAAGATAGCGGTTCAAGCCGATTCGGCGCGCACCGGGGATCCGCCGTCGGACAGGACTCCCTCGAGGACCTCCCGGAGCTCCCGCATCCGGTACGGTTTGGCGATCACGCCCCGGAAACCGAACCGCGCGGGATCCGCCATCACGGGATCGTTCGAGTACCCGCTGGAGACGATGGCCCGCACCCCGGGGTCGAGGTCGTGCAGACGCCGGACGGCCTCCTTCCCTCCCATCCCGCCGGGGATCGTCAGGTCCATGATAACCGCCGAAAACGGTCTCCCCGCCTCCCGGGCATCCCGGTACGCCGCGATCGCAGCATCCCCCGCTTCCACCGCCGCCCCCTCGTACCCGAGGTGCCCGAGGAACTCGAGGGCCACTTCGCGCACCATCCCCTCGTCGTCCATCACGAGCACGCTCCGCTTCCCGGAGCCGGATTCCTGATCCGCCTCCCTCCGGTGGGCATTGCGCGGCACCGGGAGGAACAGGAAGAAGGACGTTCCTCCCCCGGGCTCGGATTCGACGGTCACCACCCCTTCGTGTTTCCGTACGACCGAGTACACCGTGGTCAACCCGAGTCCGCTCCCCTTCTCCTTCGTAGTGTAGAACGGGTCGAAGATTCTCGGGAGCGCCTCTTTCGGTATCCCGATCCCCGTGTCCGACACGCGCACGCGGAGGTAGCGTCCCGGCTTCAGCGGAAGAGGATCCCCTTGCACGATCTCCACGGTTCCCGCCCCAAGCCGCAGGATCCCTCCGTCGGGCATCGCCTGGTCCGCGTTGATGATGAGGTTGTTCAGCACCTGCGCGATCTGCCCCTCGTCGATCTCTACGGTCGGCAAATCGTCGGGCAGGTCGAATTCGCACCGGACGTTCGAACCCCTGAGAGAGAACTCCGCCGACTCCTTCAGGATGTCGGCGATCGACGTCGCCTTCCGGACGGGCGCCCCGCCCTTGGAGAAGGTGAGAAGCTGCCGGGTCAGATCCCGCGCCCGCAGGCACGCCTTCTCCGCCTTCGACAGGTTCTGGTGCACGTCCCCCCCGGAGGGGGCGTGGATCCGGGCGATCGAAATGTTGCCGAGGACGCCGGTCAGCAGGTTGTTGAAGTCGTGGGCGATCCCGCCCGCGAGGACGCCGATCGACTCGAGCTTCTCGGCCTTCTGCAACTCCTCCTCGTACTTCTTCCTGGACGTGACGTCCTGCAGGATCATCCGGACGGAGAGGCACTGCCCGTCCTCGAACCGGCCGCCCGCGTTCCCCTCCGCTAATACACTCCCTCCCCGCTTGTCCCGGAACTCCAACCCGATCCGGCTCACCTTTTCCCCCGCGATCACCCGCCCGATCGTCTTGCGGCATTTCTCCGCGTCCATGGGGTTGACGATGGAGCACAGGGAACGACCCACGAACTCCGCGGGCGCGAAGCCCAGCGTCGACAGCACCGTGCGGTTCGCGTACTCGATCCGTCCGTCGGGGGAGACGATCAGGATCAGGTCCACGGCGTTGTCGATGAAATCCCGCAGCCGGTCCTCGCTCGCCCGCAGCGCCGCCTCGGTCCGCTCCCGTTCCTTGACCTCCAGCAGCAGCCGCTCGTTCGTGACGTTCAGGTTGTCCATCACCTCCGAGAAGGAGACGGCGATCGTGCCGATGGGGTCGTGGCCGATCAGCTCCATGCCCCCGAGCTGGTCGGCGTTCCTCGCCGGGCACTTCATGAGGACGAGAAGCTCGCCCACCTTCGCGCGGATGTACCGGATGAACGCGGCCCGCTCCTCCGCCAGCCGGAGGTTCTCCCGCCGAAGCCGGTCGGTTTCCTCCAGGTGAGGCATTACCGGGCTTCCTCCGCAACCGCCCGTTCCACGAAGAGGACGTAGTGCGCCTCCTCGCGGTTGACCGTTACGGCGAACCCCATGTCCCGGCCGCCGCCCCCACCCCCAAGGCGGGGAGATGGATGTGTCCGAAGGATAGCATTGATTGATTATTCGGCAGGACATCCCGGAACCTTCAGGAATTTTCCGGAAACCTGCCGGGGCGGCAAGGCACTAATTGGGGACAATGCGGAGAAAAGCAGGGGAAAGGAGCGAACGGATGAAAGCCGCCGTGTGCGAAGCCTTCGGGAAACCGCTGAAGATGAAGGAAATCCCCACACCGAACCCGGGGCCGGGGGAGGTGCTGGTCCGGGTGCATGGTTGCGGGGTATGCCACAGCGACCTGCACCTGGTCGACGGGGACTGGGCGTCGTGGGGGACCCCCCTGCCGATCGTCCCCGGCCACGAGGTGACCGGCATCGTCGAGAACATCGGCGCCGGCGTGACCTCGTTCGCCCCGGGCGACCGCGCGGGGGTGCCGTGGATGCAGTACGCGTGCGGCCGGTGCGCCGCGTGCAAAACGGGGGCGGAGATGCTGTGCGCCGCCCAGCGGAGCACCGGCGTGACGGTGAACGGCGGCTACGCGGAGTTCGTATGCGCCCCCGAGGCGTTCGTCCACAAGATTCCCGACGGACTGGACCTGGTGGAGGCGGCCCCGTTACTCTGCGCGGGGATCACGGTGTTCGCCCCCCTGCGGCGCGCGGGGAACCTCGCCGGGAAGACGGTCGCGGTGGCCGGCATCGGCGGCCTGGGGCACCTGGGCGTGCGGATGGCGTCGGCGATGGGCGCCCACGTGGTGGCCGTCCTGCGGGGTGCGGGGAAGGCGGAACTGGCCCGTTCGCTCGGAGCCCATGACGTCATCGACTCGGAAAAGGAGAAGATCGGCCGTGCGCTGACGAAGATGGGCGGCGCCGACCTCCTTCTCCTCACCGGCATCTCGGCCCGGCTTTTCGAGCAGTGCGTCCCGGGACTGGGTCCGAACGGGACGCTGGTGGTCCTGGCCGCCATCGCGGAAAACGCGTCGATCCTGCCGGCGGGCCTCCTGACCGGCCAGAAGCGGATCGTCGGATCGCTGATCGGAACGCGGGACGACATGGACGCGATGTTCCGGTTCGCCGCCGACCACGGCATCCGGTCGATGGTGGAGCGCCATCCGCTCTCCGCGGTCAACGAGGTGCTCGGAAAATTGCGGGAGGGGAACGTTCGCCTGCGGGCGGTGCTCACCCCCGGCTGACCGGCCGCGGCGTCAGCGGACCGACAGGACCGCGAGCGCCTCGACGTGGTGGGTGTTGGGAAAGAAGTCGTGCATTTCCAGGAGGTCGAGGTCGTACCGGTCGGAGAGCGATTTTACGTCGCGCGCCAAGGTGGAGGGGTTGCAGGAGACGTAGACGACCTTCTCCGCCGCGATCGCCCGGACCCGGGACAACGCCTTCGGGGAGAGGCCCGCCCGGGGAGGGTCGAGAAGGACCGCGTCGAACCGCCCTTCCGGCCGGAACGCTTCCACGCTCGACCGGACGGTTCGAACGTTCCCCAAACCGTTCGACGTCGCGTTCCGGCGCAGGTCCGCGAACGCCCGCGGCTCCCCCTCCACGGCGACCACTTCCCCGAACCGGCGGGAGAGCGGCAGGGCGAAGTTCCCCGCCCCGGCGTACAGGTCGAGGACCCGGCCGCCCCGCGCATCCCCGAGAACGCCGCCGATCCTCCCGACGAGGGACAGGTTCGCCCGCCAATTCGCCTGGAAGAAGCTGCGGGGGGACACGGAATACGCGAGACCCTCCAGGGGAAGAGTAACGCTCCCCTCCCCCCACGTCCCGTCCTCGAACAGGATCCCCGACAGCGACGATTTCGTCCTGCCGACGATGCGGGAGTCGAACCGGACCCCCGGAAGCGCGGCGACCACGCGGGCGCCGTCGGATGCGAGGAGAACCTCATCCGCCGGGGCGAACTCCCCGAGGCCCCGGAGGGACGGCAACGCGTCGTTGATCGCGTCGACCATCAGGGGACAGCGGGAGACGGGGACGAGGCGCCGGGACCGCTCCGCGTAGAAGCCGATCCCCCGCCCGCCGGTCTTGAATTGCGCGCGGTGCCGGTAACCGAACGGCCCGCCCGCCTTCGCCGCCGCCGGGGCGATGTCCGTCTTCGCGATCCGGCGGAACGCCTCCCGCAGGATCTCCCGCTTCATCTCGCCCTGGTACGGGTAGTCGGCGTGCTGCAACTGGCACCCCCCGCACTCCCCGAAGACGGGGCACGGCGGATGCACACGGTGCGGAGAGGGGGAAAGGACCTCCATCGCCTCGGCGAAGGCGTACTCCCGCTTCCTCTCGACGAGACGCACCGAGACGACCTCTCCCGGGAGGGCCCACCGGACGAACAGGACACCCATCCCCTCCGGCCGCGCAAGGACATACCCCCCGTGCACCGGCGGTCCCGCCGTCACCGTGAACCGCTCCCCGGAGCCGATCTCCACCCGCGCTTCCTCCCGGCACCCATTATCCGCCAAAAAAGGACCCGGCAGGGGCCGGGTTCCCGCACCACACCGGGATCGACGCCGAGGACATCAGTGCGCCGGCGACGCGGTTCCCTCTCTCCTCCGGACTACAATGAAGAGGAGAAGCGACAGGAGGGGGAAGGTGACCCGTGGAGGAGAAAAAGTACGATGTCGTCATCGTCGGGGGAGGCCCCGCGGGGCTCTCCGCCGCCGCGTTCTGCGGAAGGAAGTTCCTGCGGACCGCCGTTTTTGAAGGGGACTGCTGGGGCGGCATCCTTACGCGCTGCTGCCCGGACAAGCGGATCGACAACTACCCCGGCGCGCCCAGGGGGATATCCGCCGGGGACCTGGCGGGGCTCTTCTTCGACGGGGCGCTCGAAGCGGGGGCGGATCTGATCGAGTGCGCAGTGGAGGAGATCTCCCCGGAGGGCAGGATACGCGCCACGAACGTCGAAGCGACCGCAAAGGTCGTCATCCTCGCGTGCGGGAGCGCCGCGGCGGAGGCGAATATCCGTGGAGAGCGGGAGTTCGCCGGGCGCGGAGGCGTTTACTACATGGTTCCGGATCCTGCCCGGTTCCGCGGGAAGCGCGTCGTCGTCGTCGGCGGTGGAGACACCGCCGTTTCGCATGTGCAACGGCTTGACGGGATCGCGGACCGGGTCACGCTGGTGCACCGTCAGGCCGGCTTGCGCAGCCAGCACGGGTTTCCCGAGCCGGCGGCGCGGTCCCGGAGCCTGGATATCCTCCTTTGCACCGCGGCGGAGGAGATTCTCGGTTCCGAACGTGTGGAAGGCGTGCGGATGAAGGACCTGGGGGATGGCAGGATCTTCGATGTTCCAGCGGATGCCGTGATCGTCGCCGCGGGCAGAGTGCCGAATACGACCCTGTTCCGGGATCTCGGTCTTCGCGTGGACTCGAAGGGCCAGGTCGTGACGGACGCGTGGCAGAAAACGAGCACGGCGCGCATCCTTGCCGTCGGAGACGTTTCCTCTCCTCTGAAGATGATCATTACGGCCGTCGCGCAGGCTGCGGCGGCCGCGCAAGAGGCGTACCTGGAAATCCGCGCTCCCTATTGGGCGGCATGACCATCGGCCAGGAGGTTGACGGGGTTCTCGAGCAGTTTCTTGAATTCCTGCAGGAAGCGGCCGGCCTGCGCGCCGTCGGCCACGCGATGGTCCACCGACAACGTGGTTTTCACGAGGGAGGCGATCCCGATCTCGCCGGCCACCGCGACCGGGCGCCGGGTCACGGCCCCGACCGCGAGGATGGCCGCCTCGGGCGGGTTGATGATGGCGATGAATTCGTCGACATCGAACATCCCCAGGTTCGAAACGGTGAACGTGCCGCCTCCGAGGTCGTCGGAACGCAGCTTGTTCGCGCGCGCCCGCTCGGCCAGGCCCCTGGATTCGGCCGCGATGCTTCTCAGCGTTTTTTTATCCGCGTCGCGAAGGACCGTCGGGATGAGCCCGTCTTCCAGCGCCACCGCGATGCCGATGTTGATCCGGGAGTGCATTTCCAGGCTATCGTCGCGATAGGACGCGTTCAAGGCCGGGAACCGGGCGAGCGTCCTGGCGGCGGCCGCGACGATCATGTCGTTGACGGATATCCTTTCCGCCTCCGGCGCAAGGCGGTTCAACTGCTCGCGCACCTTCATCGCTTCGTCCATGTCGATTTCGACGGTGACGTAGAAGTGCGGCGCCGTCGTCTTGCTCTCGGTCATCCGCCGCGCGATCGTCCGGCGCATCCGGCTCAGGGGCGCGGTCGCCCCGGGAGGAGGGCCCGCCGGGACGCCGGGAGGCTTCGGCGCGGACCGGGCCGCGATCGCCGCCTGGACGTCGCGTTCGAGGACCCGGCCGTCGGGGCCGGTGCCCTTGACCCGGGACAGATCGAGACCGGCGTCCTCCGCCATCTTCCGCGCGACGGGGGACGCTTTGACCCGCGCACCGGACGGGGCCGCCTTCCCGGCATCGGGGGCGGGAGCCGGTGGACGCGCCTCCGGGGGCGCCGGCGCCGCCGCGACCTTTTCTCCCGCCTCGGCGATGACGCCGATCACCGTGCCGACCGGCACCGTCTCGCCTGCCCGAACGATGATCCTCGCCAGGATCCCCGCGGCGGCCGCCTCGATCTCCACGGTCGCCTTTTCCGTCTCGATTTCGGCGATGGCCTGCCCTTTTTCCACCGGATCGCCTTCGTTTTTCAGCCAGCGCGCCAGCAGTCCCTCGGTCATGTCGAAACCCAAGGCCGGCATGATGACGTCGGTGGACATATGCACCTCCCCTGGCCGCTCAGACCGCGGAGATCCGCGATGCCATGCGGAAATTATATTCGGAATCCGCTATGCCGGCGGGGTTATTACGCCACCATTTCCATGACTTTCCGGGCGACCGACGTCTCGTCGGGAAACATGAGGGCTTCCAGGTTCCTCGCATACGGCACGGGCACCTCGACCTGCCCCATGCGCTGGACCGGGACGTCGAGGGCGTCGAACCGGTCGAGGCCGATGCGCGCGGCGATCTCCGCGCCCATTCCGCACGTCGTCCAATCCTCCTCGACGATGAGCGCCCGGTGCGTCTTTTGCACCGAGTCGTACACGGGCGCCATGTCGAGCGGACGCAGCGTGCGCAAGTCGATGACCTCGCATTCGATTCCGTCCTTCGCGAGGACCGAAGCCGCGCCCAGCGCCACATGCAACATCCGGGAGTAGGAGACGATCGTGATGTCCCGTCCGGGGCGTTTGACGTCCGATACCCCGATCGGCAAGGTGAACTCCCCGTCCGGCACCTCCCCCTTGACGCCGTACAGCCGCGCATGCTCGATGAACATGACCGGGTTGTCGGACCGGATCGCGGTCTTCAGCAGTCCCTTGGCATCGTACGGGGTGGCCGGCATCACGACGAGCAAGCCGGGCAGGTGGGCGAACCAGGCTTCGAGGCTCTGCGAGTGGGTCGCCGCGAGCTGCCCCCAGCCTGTCGGGGCGCGAATGACGAGGGGCACTCTCGCCTGGCCTCCGAACATGAAATGGATCTTCGCCGCGTTGTTGACGATCTGGTCCATCGCCACGAGGCTGAAGTTGATCGTCATCAACTCCGCGACCGGGCGCAGCCCGCCCATCGCCGCCCCGACGGCGGCGCCGACGATCGCATCCTCCGCGATCGGCGTGTCGAGGATCCGCCTCTCGCCGAACTCGTCGTAAAACCCCCGGGTGACCGCGTAGGTGCCGCCCCACACGCCGACCTCTTCTCCCATGATCAGGACGAGTTCGTCGCGGAGCATCTCTTCCCGCAGAGCCTCCCTGATGGCATCCCGATACGTCTTCTCGGACATGGCTCACCTACTCGGGAACGAGCACGTCGTTGCGCAACTCGCCCGGATCGGGCGCAGGGCTGTTTTCGGCGAACCGGACCGCTTCTTCCACCTCGACTTCGACCTCGTCCCCGATCTTCCGAAGCTCGTCTTCCGTCGCGAAACCGTTCGCAAGAACGGTGCGCCGCCATCGCGCGATCGGATCGCGCGACTTCGCCTCCTCCACTTCCTCCCTCGTGCGGTAACGCTGCGGGTCCCCCATCGAATGGCCGCGAAACCGGTACGTCATCGCCTCGATCAGCTGCGGACCGCCCCCGGTCCGGGCCTGGTCGGCCACCCGTCGTACGGCGTCTCTCACGGCGAGGACGTCGTTCCCGTCGATCCGCACCCCCGGGATGTCGAAGGCGGCCGCTTTCCTGTAGACATCGCCGACGGCGGACACGCGTTCGAAGGCGGTTCCCATGCCGTAACGATTGTTTTCGACGATCGCGACCAGCGCCAGTTTCCACACCGCGGCCAGGTTGAGGGCGGCGTAGAACGATCCGGTATTGGTCGCACCCTCCCCGAAGAAACAGGCGACGACCCGCGGCAGGTTCCGGTATCGATTGGCCAGCGCAAGGCCGGCGGCAACCGGGATGTGTCCGCCGACGATGGCATACCCGCCCCAGAGATGGGACCTGACGTCCGCCATGTGCATCGAACCGCCCTTCCCTTTCGACAGGCCGGCGGCCTTCCCGTAAAGTTCCGCCATCACCCTCTTCGGCTCGATGCCGCGCGACAGGACGTACCCGTGGTCCCGGTAGTGGGTGATCACGTCGTCCTCCGGCCGCAGGGCGGCCATCGCCCCGACCGCGACGGCCTCCTCCCCGATGTAGAGATGCAGGAAGCCGCCGATCTTCCCCTGTCCGTACGCCTCTTCCGCGCGTTCCTCGAAGCGGCGGATCAGGCTCATCTTCCGGAACCAGTCGAGAGCTTCCTCGCCGGTTACATGGATCGCTGCCGCATCCTCGGCGGAAACTCTCAAAGGCGAAGTTCCCGGCATGAAACCCTCCCTTCCCCGCCCGGTTTGCGGGGAATCCGTAACGAGCCTCGCTTCATTAGATTCCTTTTTCGGGGTGTTCTTTTCGCGCAAACGAGGGGTTGGGCGGCCCCGGATCCCGTCGTTCCGGTGTGGAAGAAACTATTCCTGCATCGTCGCAAGGGCGGGGAGGGGGGAAGAGCGTCTCTCCCAGGGGAATCGGTCCGAGCCTTCCGCCTCGAAGGAACGGCCGAAGGTGTCCTCGCGTCCCAGCGCGTCGGCGACCGCCGCCGCGAGCGACTGCAGGTACGCCGCCGACGCCAGGGGCTTTCCGTCCCGGAGGTCGTACCACGGCGCGGGGCGAAAGACCGTCCAGTCGATTCCCGATCCCCTTACCATCTCCTCCGCCCTGCCCTTCGCGTCGAGGAACGGAACCGGGGCGCCGGGCTGCGCGCCGGCGACGCTGACCTGGACGACCCTCCGGATCCCCCATTCCCGTGCCGCGTGGAGGACGTTCCGCGTGGCGTGGACGATCGCCTCCTCGAAGGTGATCCCCTCCTTCGGGGATTCCTTCCACGTCCCGGCGATGTGGACGATGGCCGACGTCCCCTGGGCGGCCTGTTCGGCGAACTCCCGGACGGTGAGGTCCCCAAGGGTCGTTCGGCACCGGTTCCGGATCTCCTCCGGAACCTTCTCCTCCGACCCGGGACGCACGAACAGCCGTGGAAGCATACCCGCATCGATCAGGGCGCGGCAGACGTGTTGCCCGGCCAGGCCCGTTCCGCCGGTGACCAGCACCTCGTTGTATTGCATGAACAGGCTGTACATGCCCTTGTGATGCCCGCCTTCCGGAGACGTTTCCCGGTTCCCCGAGATAGGCGATGAGGTAAGATCGACTTCAGGCGGAAACTCGATGCCGGGAGGATGCGCATGCGCCCCGACGCGGAACACCGGATCGATCGCGACGTCCTTCGGTGCCTCCGGGCGACCTCCGGATCCGCCAGGGAGAACCTGGCGTGGCTCCACGCCAACATGGCGCCGATCTTCTTCCACACGATGCGGGAGGAGCCGGATGCGGTCGCCGCCCTCTGCCTTCACCTGCGGGACCTCTCCCGGAACCGGCACCTTGTCCTGGCGGATCGGGAGAAAGGGATGATGCTCGCGCGCCTCTCCGTCCCGGGTTCCCTGTACGAGACGCTCCGGTTCCTGGACCCCCGCGAAATCTCGTACGCCGAGATCGCCCACTCCCTGTCCAACGTGCCGGGGGCGGACAAGGAGCTCGAGTTCCAGCGGTACGAGTTCGACCGGAAGGCGGAGTCGGAGATCTCCGCGCCGGGAGCTCCCGGCGTCCCGGACCGGATCCGGCGCGCCGTCCTCGCCGCCTTGCGGATCTTCTCCCCTCCCGTCCCCGCCGCGGCTCGCGAGGACCTTCTTCGCGTGCTGTGGCGCAACAACCCCGGGTACGTCCGCCTCTCCCCCCCGGAACGCGTCGCCCGGATCCTCTGGCTTTTCCACCAGGCGAAAAGCCGCATGGGAATCCACATCGACGTGCAGGACACCGACACCGGCGGTAGCGGGGAAACCAGGGAGAGCCGCGTCCTGTTCGCCGTGGGGAATCCCCCGCAGAAGGATCACCTGCTCCAGGTGATGGAAGTGTTCAACCGGCTGAACCTCGGCGTACGGCGCGCGTACACCCTCACGATCTCGACCGGCTCCTTCCCCTACTTCCTGGGGACGTTCTACGTGATCCGCCGCGAGGGGGGCCTCCTCGCGAAAGACTCCCCCCTGTTCCGCCGGCTGTGCCGCGAACTCTACAACACCCAGATCCTCGCCACCGGGTCGGAGGTATACCGGAAATTCGTCCTCACCCGCCTGATGACGGGGGACGAAGCGTCGCTCCTGGACGCCTTCATCGGCTTCTGCCACACGAACCTCGCCCACAACCAGCCCCACAAGTTCACCCTCGAGGACGTATCCCGTGCGTTCCACTCCCACCCCGATATCGCCCTCCAGCTCGCGCGCCTCTTCGAACTGCGGTTCGACCCGGAGATCGCCGACCGGGGAGCCGCGTACGATGCGGCGCTCGCCGCGGCCACGAAAGAGGTCGAGGAGTACAACACGGGGCATCGCCAACTGGACGATTTCCGCCGCACGATCTTCAAGACCACCCTCCGCTTCATCCACCGTACGCTCAAGACGAACTTCTTCGTCCCCGAGAAGCATGCGCTGGCCTTCCGCCTCGACCCCGCGTACCTCGACGACCTCGGCCCCGAATTCACATCGGATCTTCCCGCGGGACGCCCCTTCCGGGTCACCTATTTCTTCGGACGCAACGGCATCGGGTACCACATCGGCTTCTCCGACATCGCCCGCGGGGGGTGGCGGACCCTCTTCACCCGTACCCGCGACGACTACGTCACCGTCGCGAACACCCTGTTCCGGGAAAATTACGTCCTCGCCCACACGCAGCACCTGAAGAACAAGGACATCTACGAGGGCGGCTCGAAGATGGTGGTGGTGATCAACGCCCCGGACCTCCAGACGAAGGACCGGATGAACCAGAGGCTCTACAAGGTCCAGTACGCCTTCATCAACGCCTTCCTCGATATCTTCGTCACCGAAAACGGGAGGGCGAAGGACCCGCGGGTGGTGGACTACTACGGCGAGGACGAGCCGATCGAGCTGGGCCCCGACGAAAACATGCACGACGCGATGATCGAGACGATCGCGGAACTCTCGGTCCGCCGGGGGTACCTGCTCGGGATCGGCATCATGTCGAGCAAGCGGGTGGGAATCAACCACAAGGAGTACGGCGTCACCTCCACGGGAGTGATCAAGTTCGCCGAGATCGCCCTGCGCGAGCTGGGCGTGAACATCCGGACCGACCCGTTTTCGGTGAAGTTCACCGGCGGGCCGAACGGGGACGTGGCCGGGAACGCGATGCGTATCCTGCTCGACCGGTGCCCGAAGGCGGCGATCCGCCTGATCCTCGACGGCTCCGGGGCCCTGTGCGACCCGGCGGGGATCGACCGCGCCGAGCTGTCCCGGATCGTCCTCGCCGGCGACGTCGACGCGTTCCGTCCCGAGAGGCTCCACCCCGGCGGATTCCTCCTCTACCGGAACGAACGGCGCACGGAAGGATTGCGGGAACTGTACAAACGGGTGGAACGGACCGAGGCGGGAGTCGCGCCGTCGTGGGTCACGGTGGACGATTTCCACAAGGAGTTCGACGGATTGCCGTTCACCGTTCCGGCCGACCTCTTCCTCCCGGCGGGCGGACGTCCGGAGACGGTGGACGCGACGAACTGGCGGCGCTTCCTCGGGAAGAACGGGGCTCCCACGACGCGCGTGATCGTCGAGGGGGCGAACTCCTTCCTCACCCCCGAAGCCCGGGCGCAACTGCAGAACCGGGGCGTGGTGGTCCTGCGGGACGCCTCGGCGAACAAGTGCGGCGTCATCTCCTCCTCCTACGAAATCATCGGAAACCTGCTGATGACGGAGAGGGAGTTCCTGGCGAACAAGGAGGAGTACGTCCGGGACGTGCTGGCGATCCTCGAGAAGCGCGCGGAGGACGAGGCGCTCCTCATCTTCCGGCGGAAGCGGGAGGCGGGAGCGGCGTTATCGTACACGGAGATCTCCGACGCGATCAGCGTGGAGATCAACGGCCATTACGCCCGGCTGTTCGACTTCTTCCGGTCGCGGCCCGGGCTGGCGCAGGCGCCCACGTACCGGCGCGCCCTCCTGTCCCACCTCCCCCGATTGCTCCGCGGGAACGCCCGGTTCCGGCGGCGGATCGCCCGCCTTCCCGCCAAGTACCGGTGGGCGATCCTGGCGAGCGAGATCGCCTCCACCATCGTCTACCGAGGCGGCTTCGAGCACGACTTCGAGGGGGACCTGAACCGGTACGCCGCGACCATGTTTCCCTGATATTCTGCACACTGTATCCATTGACATTTCCACCGGGTTAGTCCTATCCTTAACCCCATTCCAGCATTGCGTCGCGACCCCAAAGGCCGCAGAAAATCCACGAAAGAGGGAAGGGCTCATGCGACTACTTTCGGACTCGATCGGAAGAAAGACGGTGGTGGCGGTCACGGGACTGTTCATGGTCCTGTTCGTCGTCACGCACCTGCTGGGAAACTCCACCATCTTCGCCGGGCCGGACGGAATCAACGCGTACGCGGAGAAGCTGCGCGGGCTGGGGCCCTTCGTCTGGGTGTTCCGGATCTTCATGGGGGCGATGCTCTGCCTCCACGTGATCTTCGCCGTCCTGCTGACGCTGGAGAATCGCGATGCGAACCCGGGCAAGTACGCGGTCAAGAAGATGTTGAAGGCGACCTTTGCCGGCGAGACGATGATCTGGACGGGACTCCTGCTGCTGGCCTTCCTCGTCTACCACCTGCTGCAGTTCACCGTCCATATCACCCCGGACATCGTCCTCGGGACCGATGCGAAGAACCGCGTCGACGTCTTCACCATGGTCTTCTCCAGCTTCCGGATCACGCCGATCGCCCTGGTCTACGTGGCCTCCATGGTGACGCTCTTCCTGCACCTGTCCCACGGGATCCAGAGCATCTTCCAGTCGATCGGCCTGAACAACGACAAGACCATGCCGCAGTTCGGCCTGCTCGGCAAGCTGCTCTCCGCCCTCTTTCTCGTGGGCTACAGCGCCATCCCCGTGCTCATTCTCGCCGGCATTCTGGCCAAATAAGGGAGGAACACCGTGATCCTCGACGGAAAAGCACCGACCGGACCCATCGAACAGTCGTGGGACAAGCACCGCTTCGACATGAAGCTGGTGAATCCGCCCAACAAGCGCAAGTTCAAGATCCTCGTGGTGGGGACCGGCCTGGCCGGCGCATCGGCCGCCGCGAGCCTGGGCGAGCTCGGGTACAACGTGGAGACGTTCTGCTACCAGGACAGCCCCCGCCGCGCCCACAGCATCGCCGCGCAGGGCGGGATCAACGCCGCGAAGAACTACCCGAACGACGGCGACAGCATCTACCGCCTCTTCTACGACACGATCAAGGGCGGCGACTTCCGGTCCCGCGAGGCCGACGTCTGGCGGCTCTCCCAGGTGAGCAACAACATCATCGACCAGTGCGTAGCGCAGGGCGTCCCCTTCGCACGGGACTACGCCGGATACCTCGACACCCGCTCCTTCGGCGGCGCCCAGGTCTCCCGGACCTTCTACGCCCGCGGGCAGACCGGCCAGCAGCTCCTGCTGGGCGCCTACTCCGCCCTCTCCCGGCAGATCAAGGCGGGGTCGGTGAAGCTCTTCCCCCGCACCGAGATGCTCGACCTCGTGGTGGTCGACGGTGAGGCGAAGGGGATCACGGTCCGCGACCTGATCACCGGCGAGATCCGCGCGCACACGGGCGACGCCGTCGTGCTGGCCTCGGGCGGATACATGAACGTCTTCTACCTTTCCACGAACGCCATGGGTTGCAGCGTCACGGCGATCTGGAAGGCCCACAAGAAGGGCGCTTTCTTCGGCAATCCGTGCTTCACGCAGATCCATCCGACCTGCATCCCGCAGGCCGGCGACTACCAGTCGAAGCTGACCCTCATGTCCGAGTCGCTGCGCAACGACGGCCGGATCTGGGTACCGAAGAAGAAAGAGGATTGCGGAAAACCGGCCAACCAGATCCCCGAGGAGGACCGGGACTACTACCTCGAGAGGAAATACCCGACGTTCGGGAACCTCGCCCCCCGGGACATCTCTTCCCGCGCGGCGAAGGAGCAGTGCGACGAAGGACGCGGCGTCGGCCTCGGCGGCCGGGGCGTCTACCTCGACTTCCGCGACTCGATCCACCGATTCGGCGAAAACGTGATCCGCGAGCGGTACGGCAATCTCTTCGAAATGTACGAGCGGATCACCGACGAGAACGGATACAAGGTTCCGATGCGCATCTACCCCGCCCCCCATTACGCCATGGGAGGCCTCTGGGTCGACTACAACCTGATGAGCAACCTCCCCGGCCTCTTCGTCCTGGGCGAGGCGAACTTCTCCGTCCACGGGGCGAACCGGCTGGGCGCGAGCGCTCTCATGCAGGGGCTGGCGGACGGCTACTTCGTGATCCCGTACACGATCGCCAACTACCTGAAGGACACGAAGCCCGGCAAGGTGAAGGCGGACCACCCGGAGTGCGTCAAGTCGATCGAGGACGTGAAAGGATCCGCGAAGAGGCTCCTCGCCGTCAACGGGAACCGGACCGTCACCGAGTTCGTCCGCGAGCTGGGGACCCTGATGTGGAACAACTGCGGGATGGCGCGCAGCAAGGAATCCCTCACCGAGGCGATCGCGAAGATCCCGGCCATCCGGGAAGAGTTCTGGAAGAACGTGAAGGTGAGCGGGACCGGGGACGAATTCAACCAGCAACTGGAGAACGCGGGGCGGACGGCCGACTTCCTCGAGTTCGGGGAACTCATCTGTCGCGACGCCCTTCACCGCGACGAGTCGTGCGGGGGGCACTTCCGCGTGGAGCACCAGTACGCGGACGGCGAGGCGAAGCGCAACGACGCGGATTACGCCTACGCAGCCGCCTGGGAATTCAAGGGAATCGACAAGGAACCGGAACTCCACAAGGAGCCGCTGAAGTTCGAGAACATCCACCTCGCGGTAAGGAGCTATAAATAATGAGCGCGCAAACTTCCGAACACAAGACGATGAGCGTGAAATTGATCGTCTGGCGACAGAAGGGCCCGAACGCGCCCGGCCGGTTCGAGACCCACGTCGCCAAGGGGATCACCGAGCACCACTCCTTCCTCGAGATGCTCGATGTGGTGAACGAGGACCTGATCAAGCAGGGGAAGGAGCCGATCTCGTTCGACCACGACTGCCGGGAGGGGATCTGCGGGACGTGCTCCGCGGTCGTCAACGGCGTCCCCCACGGCGGGCAGGTGCGGACCACCCTCTGCCAGCTCCACATGCGGAAGTTCAAGGACGGCGACGCGATCTACGTCGAGCCGTGGCGGGCCCGGGCGTTCCCGATCGTCCGCGATCTCGTCACGGATCGCGGTTCGTTGGACAAGTTGATCCAGGCGGCCGGGTACGTTTCCTGCCACACCGGCGGGGTGCCCGACGCCAACTCGATCCCGATCTCGAAGCCCGATTCCGACTACGCGATGGACGCGGCGGAGTGCATCGGCTGCGGAGCGTGCGTGGCGGCGTGCCCCAACGGCGCGGCGATGCTTTTCGCCGGTGCGAAGGTCGCCCAGTTCGCTGCCCTGCCCCAGGGCCAGGTGGAGGCGCCCGAGCGCGTCGCCGCCATGATCAGGACGATGCAGGAATGCGGCTTCGGGAACTGCACGAACCATTACGAGTGCCAGGCGGCGTGCCCGAAGGGGATCGACGTGAAGTTCATCGCCCGCCTGAACAGGGAGTTCCTCAAGGCGCTGTTCAAGGCGAAGGCGGGGACCTTCACCCCGGTCGGGGAGTAGGCGCGCAGCCGTTCCATCCGTCGCGCGTCATCACGGGGCAGGGTCGGAAACGTCCCTGCCCCGTTTTTTATTCCACGTGGACGAAGGGTACGTCGCCCGATCGCCGCAAGCCGCCTGCCAAACCTTGTGGACCACCTCCGAATAAGATCAGGTAAAGCTTATCGCGTATTTTTCCGATAAGAGTGTCCGGCAGGGTGTGGATAAAATCATGTTTCGAAAGGAGCCGGGTCTTGGAGAATGATTCCGGATTTCTCTCCGTGATGTTCGACAACATCCGGGAAAATATCGTGGTTGTGGATGCGGAATCCTACGAGATCCTCCACGCCAACCGGTCTTTCGTGGAATCGTTTGGCCTTCCCCTGGAGGGAAGCCGGAAAAAACGGTGCTACGAGGTGACGCACCGGAACACTAGACCGTGCCACGAGTCCGGGGAGGAATGCCCGGTTCGCCAGGCGGCGGACACGGGCCGCGCGTGCAAGTGCAAGCACGTTCACAAGGATGCGGCGGGGGGATCCCGAACCTACCGGCTCGCGGCGTACCCGATCCGGGAGTCCGACGGCAGGATCCTCCGCGTCGTGGAAATATCCGAGGACATTTCCGAGGAGGTAATGCTGCAGGACGAGATCCGGAAGAAGTCGGTATTTCTCGCCGACATATTGAAGAACAGCCCGGACGGGATCATCGGCAACGACACCAAGGGGAACATATTCCTCTTCAATGAGGGCGCGGAGAGGATTTTCGGGTACAAGGCCGCCGAGGCGATCGGGAAAATACGCGCCTATTCGCTCTACCCGCCCGGCGGGGCGAGGGAGGTAAAGGAGTTCATCTACGCCGAGGGTTTCGGCGGGCGCGGCAGGCTCGAGGATTTCGAGACGAAGATCGTGACCAACACGGGGAAGCCGGTCCCCATCCGACTTTCCTGCGCGCTGCTCCACGAAGGCGACCGGGAGATCGGTACGATCGGATTCTTCCACGACATTTCCGGACGGTTGGCGCTGCAGAACCACCTGGCGGAGTCGGAGAAGAAATACCGGACCCTGTTCGAGACGGCCAGTGACGCCATTTTCAGCATCGACGGGAACGGGCTGATCCTCATGGCGAACCGGGCGGCCAAGGAAATATTCGAGTATCCGGGCCACGAGATCGTCGGGCTGGACATCCGGCGGCTGCTTGGATCGGGGCAGGAAGGGACGTGGGAGGTTCTCGCCAGGTACGCATCGCGCTCGGAGGCGGGGAAGTACGTGGAATCCACCGCCGTGTCGAGATCCGGCAAGAAGATCCCCTTCCACATCTCCGTTTCCGAAAGCGCCGGCGGCGGAAAAAGTCTCTACACCGTCATCATGCGGGATGTGTCGCAAATCAAGGCGTACGAGGAAGATCTGCAGGTACTCGCGAACACCGACAGCCTGACCCGCCTCTTCAACCGGCGGCAGCTCTATCCGATCATGGAGAGGGAGTTCGACCGGGCCGCCAGGAAAAAGATCCCGTTCTCGGTCCTGCTGATCGACATCGATCACTTCAAGAAATTGAACGACGCGCACGGCCACGCGGGAGGAGATCTGTTGCTGGCGGGTTTCGCCGACAAGATGCGGTTGGCGCTCCGGCGGATGGATTCCGCCTTCCGGTTCGGCGGGGAGGAGTTCGTCATTCTCCTCCCGGAAACCGCGAGCCGGGAGGCGATGATTCCCGCCGAGCGGTTCCGTCAACTGATCGCCGACAGCAGGTTCCCCATGCCGCCGGACGGAGCGCCGGTGTCGATCACCGTCTCCGTAGGCATCGCCGGGTACCGGGACGGGGACACGATCGACGATGTGATCCGGCATGCGGATCTCGCGATGTATGCCGCAAAAAACGGCGGGAGAAACCAGGTGGTCGACTACGATCACCTGGCCGAGCCGGAAACACCGTAGGGATCCGGCGTCACTTCCCGTCCAGGACCTCCCGCACTTTCCTCGCCAATGCGCCCGGACCGAACGGTTTCTGCAGGAACGAAATCCCCGGATGCAGGAAGAACGAGTCGTGAATCGCGTTGGCGGAATAACCGCTCAAGAACAGGACCTTCATCCCGGGGATCGCCGCGATCATCTCGTCGTACGCCTGCTTCCCCCCTTTCTTCGGCATGACGACATCGAGCACGACCATCGCTACGGATTCGTTTTCCTCCGCCAGCAGGATCGTTTCGTTTCCCCCGCGAGCCGCCCCCCGGGATTCAACGACCCTTGCGGCGGCGGCGGCGTTCACCTCGGGGAAATATACCCGGAACGTCGACCCCCTTCCCGGCTCGCTGTACACGTGGATGAACCCGTTGTGCTGCTTGACGATCCCGTAAACGACGGCAAGTCCCAGGCCTGTTCCCTTGTCCGGCCCCTTCGTCGTGAAGAACGGCTCGAAGATGCGCTCCCGGGTCTCCTCGTCCATTCCCATCCCCGTGTCGCTCACCGAAAGCACCGCGTACCGGCCCGCCTTCATGTACGGATACTGCTTCAGGTATCCTTCCTCCAGCGATATGACGGCGGTTTCGACGGCAAGTTGCCCCCCCTCCGGCATGGCGTCACGGGCGTTGAGACAGAGGTTCATCGCGACCTGCTCGACCTGTCCACGATCCGCGCGGATCATCACCGGGCCCTCCGCGGGGATGGTCTTGATCTCGATGTCCGCTCTTGTGACCTTCCGGATGAGTTTCACGAGGCCGGTCATTACCTCGTTCTGGCAGAGGACCCGGAACTGCATGTCCTGGATGCTGATCCCGTCCCCGATGGCGGCGAGGATCGCCTCCGTTTTGGCCTTCTCTTCCTCCGCTCTTGTTCGAGCCGCCTCGATCAGGTCTCCCGCCCGCTTCCGTTCGGTGATGTCCATGACGTTGCCGATGACCTTGACGATCCGGCCCTCTTCCCGTACCGCCTCGGCCGTGGTGCGCACCCACAGCCGGCGGCCCGTTGCGGTGGTGAAAGGGAACTCCAGGTCGTAAGGTTCCCCTTTCCCGACACATCGCCTGCTTCTCGATATCCCACTCCCAACCGCCGACCTTGCTCAGGCGTTCCGTGGAATTCAGCAGCGCCTCGTCCCTGGCCGACACCTCCTCGGACTTTTCCCTTGCGCTGATATTCTTCAGACGGGACCATATAAACTTCAGTTTTGAGTCTCCAGCACCTCTTTCACTTTCCGCGCCAGGGAAATCGGCGAGAACGGCTTCTGCAGGAAAGCCGTGCCCGGATCCAGGACACCATGGTGAACAATCGCATCGTCCGTATATCCGGACATGAAAAGGACCTTGACCGCCGAGTGCTGCTGTCGGATCCGATCGTACAACTCCCTTCCACCCATCCTGGGCATGACCACATCGGTCAATAGCAGGCTGATCTCTCCCCCGTGTTCCCCCGCGACCCGGAGGGCATCCTCGCCGTCGCGCGCCGGTAGAACCGAGTATCCGTATCCGCTGAGAACCGCGCAGGCGAATTTCCGAATCGACTCTTCGTCTTCCACGACAAGAACGGTGTTCTTCCCGCGAAGGTCCTCGTCAGGGGAGCTCGCCTTGTGTGGATCTTCCGCCCGGTCTTCCGTGCGCGGAAAGTAGACCTTGAACGTCGATCCCTTGCCGGGCTCGCTGTACACCCAGATGTATCCCCCGCTCTGCTTGACGATGCCATATACCGTGGAGAGCCCGAGCCCCGTGCCCTTCCCCGATTCCTTCGTCGTAAAGAAGGGCTCGAAGACCCGCGACATCGTCACCTTGTCCATCCCCACTCCCGTGTCGCTGATGGCGAACATGACGTAAGGACCGGGCTGCGCGGGGAGATGCTCGCGTGAATATTTCTCGTCCAGAAAAACATTGCCTGTCTCGATGACAAGCTTCCCGCCGCCGGGCATCGCGTCCCTTGCGTTCACCACGAGGTTGACCAGGACCTGCTCGACCTGCCCCGGGTCGGCCTTCACGCTCCACAACTCCGCCCCCGGGTTGGTTCGGAGCTCCACGTTCTCCCCGATCAACCGGCGGAGCATCTTCTCCATGCGGGATACCACCTCGTTCAGGTCGAGCACTTTCGGCTGCAACACCTGCCGGCGGCTGAACGCCAGGAGCTGTTGCGTCAGCGACGCGGCTCGCTCGCCCGCCCGCTTGATTTCCTCCGCATCATTGCGTAGCGGCGAATCCTCCGCAAGCCGGCCCAGCATGAGTTCGCTGTACCCGGTGACCACCGTGAGAAGGTTGTTGAAGTCGTGCGCGATGCCCCCCGCGAGCCGGCCGACCGATTCCATCCTCTGCGACTGACGGAGCTGTTCTTCCAGTTTCTTGCGTTCGGTAATGTCGATATAACTGCCGTGTATCAGGGTCCGGTCCGTGAATGGCAATCGGGCCAGCCGTACCTCGCAGAGAAGGTCCTTGCCTTCCGCGTTGTGAACAGCCCGCTCGAACATCATGGATTCGCCGGACAACGTCCGTCCGATCATTTTCTCGATGCTTTCGGCGACGGGAAGTCCATCGGGCTGGGACGACGAGTAGAAGCGTTCGGGCCCGGATGCCAGGAGTTCCGCACGGCTGCACCCGAAAAGCCGCTCCGCGTTGGCATTGGCGTCCACGAACACGTTCCGGGCCACGTCGTACACGACGATGGCGTCCGGAGCATGCTCGAACTGCACCCGGAAGCGACTTTCGCTGAGGTTCAGTTCGCGGTTCGCTTCGACGAGTTCCCGGGTTTTCGCATTCAGCTCGCCCAGTTTATTTTCCAGTTGCGCGTTCAGTTCCTGGTTCTCTTTCAAGGATTTCGTCAAGCTGGGCATCGCAATGGCTTCAGGGATCAGGGGGATCATGTAATACGCGGCTACCGCCGAGATCATCGCCGTGAACGCTTTCACTCCCCCTTCGATCCAGTAGTCGGCGACGAATACCGTGTAGGCCGCCAGAAAATGGGTGGTGCCGCACGCCAGGATGAAAACCCCGAACAGGAGAATTACGCGGTGAAAGGGAAGATCCCGTCGTTTGTAGGCAAAGTAGAACAAAGCGGCAGGGATGGAATAGTAAGCGATGCCGGTGACGATGTCGGAGATGACATGGAGCCATACGAGTCCCGGCTCCCAGGAATAGCAGGCGCCATGCTCCATGTAGCTGCTGACGACGTGCTCGTGTTCCATACCGATGATTCCTCGACGTCATTCCGAGGAAAGGAAATCGCCTGAAGAATCAACTCTCTTGAAGTATCGTAGGATACTATCTGCAGCATGTAAATTTATTTGATGCTTTCAGCGAGCTTGTCGAACGATCCGCTCCAGCCGGCCTCGCAATCGCTTATGGTCCCCGATGGAATGCCGGCATGCTGCAGGGTCATGATCGTCTTTCCGTCATCATCCTCGAACGTCACGGTCACCAGCAATTCCAGCGGCCATTCTCCTTGCATTCCGTAGTGCGCAGCCGGGACCACGTTCCCTTTCTCGTCCGCGAAACTATCGGTACAGACAATCCGCTCCATTGGAACGATCTCGCGGTACACGCCCGTACTCCAATAGTCCTGGCCCTCGGGCGAGCGCATGCAATTGAGATACTTGCCTCCCACGCGGAGATCGATCTTGCAGGCAGGCGACGTGAAACCTTGCGGTCCCCACCAGCGCATGATGCGCCCGGGGTCGGTCCACGCTTTCCAGACGGCTTCGCGCGGCGCATCGAAGATGCGTGTTATGACGAGGTCCTCGGCCATCGGTGATACGGCCGGATGATCATGTCTTGCGGCCATATTTTCCCCCCTTGGCAACCGCCAGGGCAGCCATTGCGCCTGGCGGCCGCGCACGATAGGTTGGCGCTCCAACAGCCATTAAGATGCGCGGATCTCCGGGAAAATCACTGGTGCCCGGGAAACAGTTCACCGAGGGAGGGGTACGGATACGATGAAACCCGAAAACATCCGCCGCTGCGGTTGGGTCGGCAGCGAACCGCTCTATCGGGCCTACCACGACCGGGAATGGGGGGTGCCGGTCCACGACGACCGGCTTTTGTTCGAGTTCCTGATACTGGAGAGCGCACAGGCCGGGCTCTCCTGGATCACGATCCTGAAGAAACGGGATGCCTACCGCGCTGCCTTCGCCGGCTTCGACCCCGAAGCGGTGGCCGGTTTCGATGGGGTGAAAGTAGCGGAACTCCTGTCCAACCCCGGCATCGGACGCCTTTAGCCGCGACCTCAAACGGCGCGGTTTCCGCTTCGTAGGCAGCACCATCTGCTATGCCCACATGCAGGCGGTCGGCATGGTGAACGATCACACGGTGGATTGTTTCCGATGGCGGGAGGTGGGCGAGTAAGCGGGTGACCGCCGCGACGGCCTATTCGCCCAGAGCGGAGACTGTTTCCTTGTCCGGCTCGCGACTCTCCGGGGCCGGCATC
>Ga0209212_1001810_pt1 | contig 32878 bp, 22 predicted proteins | sample RifGroC2_FD_183996 | JGI IMG/M metagenome (GOLD analysis project Ga0209212, IMG submission 183996) | Groundwater microbial communities from Rifle, Colorado, USA - Groundwater C2 (SPAdes) (version 2) | ecosystem: Environmental > Aquatic > Deep subsurface > Groundwater | place: Rifle, Colorado...
ACCAATCCGCGTATCGAAACTGATCTGTTGGCTGGTCAGGATCGACCAGCGGATTCAACTTGAATTCGGTCAAAACCTCAAGGCCGACAGGCTCCTAGCCTTGTCATTGTGGCTATCGTTAGGAAATATCTACCGAATTCAAGATATCAGATTTCATCGAAACCCTTGGGGATTTTCACCCGATGATAATTCCCCTCTTGGCATTAAATTCCAATTGTTCTGGGACAACCCAATGGAGAGCTTGCAGCTTCAGAACTTTGTCAGGTTTAACACTCACCAACACATTTCAGCATTTGATAATATTTCAGACGAATTTTGTGAAAGAATAACTAAATGGATGCAAATTCTCTCGGCCAATCGGAAAGCAATATTCAGTCTCAACATGATCTGCGAAGGCATTCGTGATATCGCGCGAAGTGTGGGGGAACAGTCCTTCCGTAGGAGCAAAATCGCTCGAGATGGACTTTTTAAAACAATTTCAGGATTGGAAGGCCTGAATACTGATTGCAAACCTTTGGATCGTAACGGCTACAAGACGAAAGCAACAGACACTTTTATAGATTGTTGGAGAGTGATCTGGCAGAAAGCACTTGCAGTTGATCCCACTAACCAATTTCTGATAAAAGCTCCGGACATTAACATAGCATTGCGAAACATCTATTCATTAAGATCTGACCTTGCACATTCTGGCCCTCAACTAATGACCACTTCATTGACAACAGCCAAGATGTCTTGCGGGGAGCTATTCAATCCTGGCCAATACGATGCAAGTAGTGTTGGTATTTCCATCTTGATGATAATTGATGAATTTCTAGAATTTTTTTTAACCAACGAAATTGTTCTAAATGAGATGTTGGATGGGAAAAAACCTGATTAGAACACCAACCTTTGCCCGCTCTGACATGAGAACCCCCGGGTGGGGTCAGCCCTTGATACGAGACAAATGTAAAGTGGCAAAAGGAGAAATAGTTTATGCCAATAATTGCGAGGTTTTATGGAATTTTGATCAAAATGTACTTCAAAGAACATGGTGTCCCCCATTTTCATGCTATCTATGGGGAGTTCAACGGAGTATATGACATTCAAAGTTGCGAGATTATCGAAGGAGATTTACCATCCAGAGCAGATCGTATGGTTCGAGAGTGGACGCAACATTACCAAGCAGAATTGCTGGAAATGTGGAACACACAACAATTTAAGCAACTTCCTGGATTGGAGTGATATTGCCATGGCAACTTACCCAAAAGTAAAATCAGTGACGCCGCTTTCAGGAAAACAGCTCTTCGTTACATTCATCACTGGGGACACGAGAGTTTATGACTGTGCCCCTCTCCTCAACGAGTCCTCTTTTTATCCCCTTAAAGATGAGGCTTTCTTTAAAAACGTCCACGTAGACCAAACGGGTTACGGAATAGTTTGGAATGACAACGTTGATCTTAGCGAATCTGAGTTATGGATAAATGGAAAGGCTACAACGTCCAACTAGCGACTTGAGGCAAACATGGCACTTACAAGAGACTTCAAAGAAACGATAAAAAAACGCGTTGAATGTGACCCTGATTTTGCAAAGTCACTACTGCATGAAGCGGTTGATTTAATGCTGGATGGCGATTCAGCAGCTACGCACGTGAAGCCTTGTCTTGTCGAACGGGAGCGCCAGCGGCAATCATTGGTGCATAGCCTGAAAGGCAAATTCAGCGACATGAAATTTAGCAGTGAGGATCTTATTAAGCAGCGTCAAGCAGAAACTTTGCTGGAGGGCCACTGATGCAGTATGTACTTGATGTCTGTGCGTTGCTTTTCACGGCTCGTAATTTCAAGTCACCATTTTGTCGCCTCTGACCACCAAGAGCTTGAAGCGGCAACTAATGTTTTCCAGAAATCTAAATCACGTTCTTTAGACGACTTAAGGTTTTTTTATGAATAAATTAAGTATAATATATCTTTTTGTCCTCCAGTTTCCTTTCCAAACTTTTAATTACACAATTTCTTATTTAAAGTTTCAGGCGTTACGGCAAATTACATCAGTCCCGTAGAGGGGCTTCAAAAAACACCGAGGTAGTCACATGAAAAAATGGATCATCATAGCGCTGGTAATTGCCCCTTTCGTGTATGCCAACTACAACAAGCCCCTGTTGCTCAAGCATCAGCAAAAAATCTATCAATTGGCTACCGGTTCAACTGAGGCTGTTGACGATGAGGTTTATGCCCAGCCCCAGTGGGAGGGGCTTGAGTTTGTTGATTGGAAATTTTTGACAGCAACCCGTGATAAAAACAAACAATCCCTTGTTTCATACGGGATCGTCAATTACATCAAGGTAGTCGATAGCGAGTGGGCGCCTAAAGCATTTGATCTCAAATCCAAGGAAGTTGATGGAGTTGCAAAGTAGCAGCCTGTTTCATTTTTAGACAAATGTTGAGGTACAACCAATGAACGCAATCACCCGTCTCTTAACCGTCTCGGTCATTTCCCTGTTATTGTCGGCCTGCAGTACCGTGCCGGTTACCGGACGCTCGCACCTGAACCTGATTCCCGGTTCTTCAATGATGTCCATGAGCGCCCAGCAGTACGGTACGTTTCTGAAGGAAAACAAGCTCAGCCAGAATCAGCAGCAGGTCGCCATGGTCAAACGTGTCGGAGCGCGCATCCAGGGGGCGGTAGAGCGCTATTTCGCTTCGACCGGACTCCAGGGGTATCTGAAGAACTATAACTGGGAATTCAACCTGGTTGAGGACAAGCAGGTTAATGCCTGGTGCATGCCGGGAGGGAAGGTGGTGGTCTATACCGGCATCCTGCCGGTTGCGCGGGATGATGCCGGGTTGGCGGTAGTCATGGGGCACGAGATCGCCCACGCGATTGCCGAGCATGGCAACGAGCGGATGAGCCAGGGGCTGATTGCCCAGTTGGGAGGTGTCGCCCTGTCAACGGCGCTGTCCGACAAGCCGGAAGTCACCCAGCAGCTTTGGATGTCGGTCTACGGGGTCGGTAGCCAATATGGTGCGCTGTTGCCGTATGGCAGGATGCAGGAAAGCGAGGCTGATCATCTGGGGCTGGTCTTCATGACCATGGCCGGGTACGATCCCAATGTTGCCGTATCGTTCTGGGAGCGGATGGCGATACAAAAAGGGGGGCAGGCACCGCCGGAATTCCTCAGCACCCACCCCTCCGATGCAACCCGAATTGCCAGCATCAAACGGCTGATTCCATCGGTGGTGAAGCAGTACGGAAAATAGTTGTTTCCTTGGGCCACTACATAAACAGCGGCGTGTTCGAGTGCGGAATCAGCCCCGCCTGTTCGGCGCGCTGCAGCAGGCATGAAATGGCCTGTATCCCTTCATCCCCCAGATCGGTTGAAAAATCATTGACGTAGAGCCCGATGTGGGCGGCGCAGACGTCCGGGCTCATCTCCTGGGCATGTTCGCAGATATAACGGGCCGCTTCATCCGGGTGGGTGCGGGCGTAGTCAACTCCAGCCCTGAGCGCCCGTTCGACCGCGGCAATCGTTTCCGCCCCCAGTGACCTCCGTGCCACGATGCCTCCCAGCGGGATCGGCAGGCCGGTTTCCCCCTCCCACCATTCCCCCAGATCGAGCAGTTTATGCAGGCCGAAGCCCTGGTAGGTGAAGCGAGATTCGTGGATGATCAGGCCGGCGTCCACGTTGCCGCTCAGCACCGCATCCATGATCTCGTTGAACGGCATGACGATAAAATTCGAGAGGGCCGGATCAAACAGGCGCAGCAGCAGCTTGGCCGTGGTGTAACGACCCGGCACGGCAATGGTCCTGCCGCGCAGTTCTTGCGGGTCAATCTGGTCGACAGCCACCAGCAGCGGCCCGCAGCCGCGCCCCAGGGCGCTGCCTGAGTGGAGCAGGGCATACTGCTCGCGAATGTGACCCAGCGCGTGGTAAGAGACTTTGCTGACATCAAGCTCACCGGCCAGCGCCAGCCTGTTGAGCGTCTCCACGTCTTCCAGCCGTTCCCGGTAAGACACGCCGCCCGTATCGACCAGGCCGTGCACCAGCGGGTAGAACATGAAGGTATCATTGGGGCAGGGGGAAAAACCGAGGGTGAGCTGTGTAGTCATACGATCTCCGGAAAAGCTTTGAGTTTTCCCCAAAGCGTATAAATTAAGGCTTGTGTACTACATTTCTACATGTTTCAACTTCGTGTGAAAGTAAAGATCCCCTTTGGAATCTCTGATATATAAGCCCTCAGCCGGTTTTTGCTGCAGGGCATAGTTGTTGGCTATCCAGTTAACCAGCAGGTTCAAACTGATAGTATATGCGTCCAAAGAGCGATTCTCCGATGAATTCAAGCTGGATGCCGCAGCGGTGAGGTCGGTAGAGGAGACACTGTTCTTGTGGAAATACAGTATTACCTGCGGTATCACCTTTTCTTTTTCCAGGCTTTCTCCAAAAATCTGCTGCGCTATCAGGGCGGCTACGATCCCGACATCGTCTTTTTTCTGAGAATCCAGCACGTTTTTATCAATCGCATCGTGCCGGTCGGGAATTTGTATCCCCTTTTGGATAATGTCAAAAATCTTGCTGCTGGTAGTATTCGGGAGCAGATCAAGTGAATCAGAGAGGAGCGTTACCACGGTTTCCTGAAACGGAGTCAATTCTGACGGCTTTTGGTTGGCCGACCCGGATTCGGCCGCTGACGGAGGGGGTGTTGTCGCGGAAGGTTCCCGGTAAATGCTCAGCTGTCCCGGTGGTTGATGGCGGGCGCAGCCGATGACGCTGACGCAGGCAGAAATCAAAGCAAATACCAGCAAAGCATATCTCGCATATACCATCTGTTCCGTCCTTAGGAGGTTAGCAACAATAACCTGAGCGCAATTTGGTTCAACTTATTATTGCTATCCTCCTTAGTTGACAACCTGTTGAGGTTAGAGCTTGAGGTCACTTCTCCAGAATAAATGTCACCGGTCCGTCGTTGACCAGCTCCACCTGCATATCGGCCTGGAAGATGCCGGTTTCGACCGGAATTCCGGTGCGCCGTGCGGTTGCAACGAAGTATTCATACAGCCGCTTTCCTTCGTCCGCCGGGGCCGCCGTGTCGAATGAGGGACGTTTCCCCTTGGCGCAGTTGCCGGCCAACGTAAACTGGGAAACCACCAGCAGACTGCCGGCGATGTCCTGCACCGACAGGTTCATCTTGCCGGCCTCATCGGAGAATATCCGCACTCCGCAGATCTTGCCCACCAGCCAGTCGGCCTGCGCTTCGGTATCTCCTTTTTCCACGCCGAGCAGGATCATGATCCCCTGGTTGATCTGGCCAACGATGCTGCCGTCAACCATGACCGATGCCGATGTAACGCGTTGGATGACAGCTTTCACGGCTATTCCTTTTACGCCTTCTTGACGAATTCCGATTTCAGCTGCATGGCGCCGACACCGTCGATCCTGCAGTCGATGTCATGGTCTCCCGAGACGAGACGGATGATCTTGATCTTGACGCCGGTCTTGACAACCGCCGACGACCCCTTGATCTTCAAATCCTTGATGACTGTTATGGAATCCCCGGCCTTTAATTCATTGCCGAACGCATCCCGCACGACCGTTTCGGTCTCCGCTTCCTCCCCCGCAGCAGCTATCGGCCATTCATTGGCGCATTCCGGGCAGACGTACATTTCTCCATCTTCGTAGGTGTATTCAGAACTGCAGGTGGGGCATTTGGGTAACTGGCTCATTGATGATTTCCTTTAGGGGTGGAATTTATGAGGAGATGGTATCCTGTCTGTAACTCGTTCTCAATGGTAATTTTGATTCTGTTTGATTTTGATGCATAGATTCAGCGAACTGCTTACGCGTAATCGGCTATCACTATGTGGCACTATGGTTCCTTCCTGCAAGTGTCACATATCTGTTTTTCCCTTCCCCTGGTTGATCTCGTAATTAGCTGGAAATTAATAATTCGCTTTAACGGCATTTTCTATGCATTGAATACGCATTTATATCTATATGTTATGGTTCGTTGGATGCCTGTTCTCCCGGGAGGTTTTATGCTCTGCAACAAACGCAGCATGTTACTTGCAGTTACAGTTATAAACTTTGTTTTATTAGTTACGCTAAATAACCAGGCGTACGCATCCCTTCAGTGCTATGACTGCCATGGTACAAGAGTTACCAGGGATATCCGGCCTGAAGATGCTCCCTTCAGGAATCATTCAACAGGCGGTTTTAAAGGTAACCATCGCCGTCATCTTGCATCGGGAGCAACTCCTGACGCCTGTCAAAAATGCCATCCCGGCAGTACCGAGTATGTCTCCGGTCATGGAAACGGAACTATCAAACTCTCCGGCAACATAAATTCATCCGTCCACCCTTTAAAAGCCAGATATATCAACAGCACTTCCTCCGGATATCTCAATTACACCTCGTTTCCTCAGACCAATATCAAAACCGGCAGGTTTTTTCTCGGCAATTGTACCAACGTCAACTGCCATTTCGAAAACAGCACTCCGGTCTGGGGAAGCAATCCGTTTGTATCACCGGATGATTGCGGCCGCTGTCATGGTGCGCCGCCTTCCGGTGGGGTGACCGGAGTTGCGGGGAGTCATGTACAGCATAACGCTTATTACAGTGGCGCTGCACAATGCAGTAAATGCCACGCTGACCATGCGACCTTTTTACATGCTACCAGTGCAGCCAGGCGCCGCCTGATTGTTGAACCGAAAGACCCTCTTGGCAACCCTGCCGGAAGTTACGATGGCTCTGCTCAAAACTATCTTCCGAGTCAGAGCGGCACGTTCGGCAGTTGTTCCAGTCTCTATTGCCACAGCAATGCCGCGCCGTTCGACAAGGCGTCGAGCACGGCGACTCCGGTCTGGGGAGGCGCTGCTCAGACATGTTCCTCCTGTCATGATAGCGGCGGCAACGCCACCGGTCTGAGCGGACTTCATGCAAAACATACCGGCGGAACGTATGCCTTTGTCTGCGACAGATGTCACAACGAAACGGTTGACGGAAACAGTTCCATCAAAAGCACGGCGCTGCATGTCAACAAGTCGAAAGACGTGACCTTCAAGGGTGGCGGAACCTACACCAGTGGCACACGGAGTTGTACTGCCACCTACTGCCACAGCAACGGGGCGGTGGTAAAGTGGTCGGATACGGCCGTGACCATGACCTGCTATTCGTGCCACAAGGGGAGAACATCTGACAGTACGGCAGAAAAATGTGCAGCCATAGCGGGTGTCTGGAGCAGTGCACGGGGGACATGCACGCCTGATCTGACCATGTCGTCAAATGGCCATCACCGCCTTGTCGGCCCCCAGTGGATCAGGAAATATCCCTGCTATTATTGCCACAACAACACGATCGATGCATCGGGTGCGATAAAAAATCCGGCGCTGCATGTCAATTTTGCGAAAGATATATCCATGGCGCCGCAGTGGAATATCGACGGCAGAGGGGTTGCGACGTATAACCAGGATACAAAAGTTTGTGACAACGTCTATTGCCATAGCGACGGCACGACTGATCCCGAAGATGTCCGCCCTTTTGCCTGGACAGCCCCCAAAACCGAGTGTAACACCTGCCACGGGCATCCAACCGGCAGCTGCTCCAATGTAAATTGCCATGATGGCCGGACTGATGCTAATGGCAAGCTCTGGACGGTAAAAACGGGCTGGCCCGCAGGTAGTGAGTGGATGGGAGCCATGCCGATGTTTGCGAGTGGAGGTGCCGGAACGGCCCGCGCCAACTCGCATTCAAGACATGCAAAAACCGATTTTACCTGCGATGTCTGTCACAGCAGAACCATAACAGGAAATTGCAGCTCCTGCCATGCCGACGGGATTCCGCCGGGAGGGATGGGAGAAGTAGCTCATATTGACGCCGCCTATCATGTCAACAAGAGCAAGGATGTGTATTTCAAGGACATGCCGAGCGCAATCTATGACAAGAATACCAAAACCTGTTCAGGGACAACGTGTCACACCAGCGGTGTCGATCCTGTTTGGGGAGGGTCGGTTAACAGCGCCGTAACATGCCTGACATGCCATGGCGTCGCCGGTTCGGATGTGGACGATTTTAATGCCTTCAACGGTACACAGGGGAAAATAAGCACCAACGAATGGGTAACTAGCGGTCACGGCAGATATTCGTCGGCTGTCAACACGGGGAGTTATCCCAAATCAGGGAACCGTGCGGCCAACTTTCCCGGCAATCCATGCTGGTACTGCCATGACAATAACATTCTGCACAAGGATACGGCCAATCCATTCCGCCTCAGAATGCACAATCAATATAATCAGCGTTTTGAAAAAGAGTGCGTGTACTGCCATATGGAGGGTACCACTACGGAGTGTCTCTCCTGCCATGTCGGCCAGGCCGAATCTCTTTCGCCGCAGGCCACCGGAAGCGGCATTTTGTACCGGTACAGGGATGCGACCTCTGAAATAAAATTCCCTTCCCATACCTACGTGAGCGGCTGCATTAACGCTTCATGCCATGATTCTGATGCCAGCCGGCACAAGGTAAATGCCGGTGTCTGGACGACCGAACAAAAAGAGGATGTAAAAAACCAGTACATGATGATGGGGGTCTGTCTTCAGTGTCATGATGATGATTCAAGTAATCAGTGCACCAGTTGTCATATAGCGCCTGCGGGTAATCCGATGAAATATTCGCTCGGTTTCGATCCGGGCACCGGATTTATCAAACCCAAGAAAGCACGGGCCTCGGCGGGGCATTTTGGCTACAAGCATTACAAGGCGTTCAAGGATAGCGGCGGCTGGACGAAAGATGGCAACGGCAAGCCGATGGGCACCTGGATGGGGGGCAAGTTCTGCTGGGACTGCCATGATCCTCACGGTGACAGCAATATTTTCATGATCCAGGCAAAGGTGGCGACAACAACAGACGGCACATTCGGCATACCGAAAACCCGCTCTACGGTAAACTTTGTCAATAATGGCACCGGGACGGATTATGCACGGAAGGCTGCCCCGTTTGATGGTATCTGCAATGTTTGCCACACGCCTGAAAGCAAACATTATACGAATAATTCCGGCGATGGCCACAATACCAGCCGGCGTTGCACCACGTGTCATGAACACCGCTTTGCCGACAGCCATGCCAACAAACAGAGCTGCGACAGCTGCCATACAAGTTCAAAGCCGGTTCCGAAACATACCGCCTTCGGCTTGCCGCGTGACTGCACAAAGTGTCATTCGGGCACCGTCGGAAAGCGCATGGACGTCATGGGGCAGATGAAATCCAATTCGCACCATGTCCAGGGCGTCGAAGTCAACAACAAGCATTGCTACAAATGCCACTGGGAGGCAACAGCGGAAGGGTTGATCGATGTTCAGTACCATGGCGGCTATAACTACAAAAATTACTCTTCGGTAAAAAATGACACGGTTGACCTGGTGATTTACGGCAACGGTGTAAGACCCGCTGTTTACCGCAATGTGTCAACGGTGGCGGGGAGGGCGACAGCCACAACATTCCTGGCAAGTAACATGGGAACTTCCGAAGAAAGGGATGAGGTTGGCAAAATCACCTCGCACTGTGTCTCCTGTCATAGTGACCAGAATAACGACACCACGCCGTTTGATGACTGCAAAACACCGCGCCAGTATGCGTGGGATCTCCAGAGTGTTGCCTCACGTTATTTGCAGCTTGGCATTGCAACATGGGGCAAGTATGCGGGTACTCCCAATGCCGCCCGGAAAGACATCACCAAGTCCTTTTCCGCGCATGGCAATGCCGTAAATAATGGCGGTGGTTTTGATCCGGCAACCGGAATTGACGGGACCATACCGAATACCCGCGCCGGCAGCGCCAATGTCCAGTGTTTTGATTGTCATAACTCGCACGGTTCCAAAGTGGTCGGCGTAACGTCCAGTTATGTCACCTTTAACGGCACCAATAACGGCGCCAACCTTAAAGAAACCAAAAAGGGGATGGGTGGTTATGCTGAAGATTACAAGGCCGCAGCCAATGCCGGCGGCGTCAACCCCTATAGCGCCGGCGCCGGGCAATGTTTTGACTGTCATAACACCGCTACGGCGGGGACCTCCTTGTCGAACGGTAAAACTCCCTGGGGATATTCCTCCACCTTTGGAGCGACAGCGCCGGTCATGGGATACAAAGATACCCCGCGGTTCGGTCAGGATATCAAGGCTTCCACTGCCAGGTTTGCCGAACGTGACAGCATGAAAACAATCGTGGGCGGGCACCTTAAGGCATCAGTGCCGCCAGGTTCCCTGCCGCACCTTGCCAAGGATTCCGGGACAGCAACCGCGGGTTCCACCACAACTCTTGAAAGTTCTAAGTCGTGGGATGCGAATGCTCTGGTCAATAACTTCCTGCTGGTCGAAAGCGGCAGTAACAGCGGCCAGGTGCGCAAAATACTCTCCAATACGGCCTCGACCCTGACGACGGAGCCGTTTGCATCAGCCATTCTGCCGGGGGATACGTATCAGGTTGTTCCCTATTCGACAGCGGTTAACGGCCTTTGCACACCGTGTCATGACCCGCACGGTGTTAGTCAGACTCTGGGCGGTAACCAGGCGTACGCGCTGCCGCTGCTCAAAGGCACCTGGATGACGTCTCCCTACAAGGAAGATGCGCCTCCGCCGGACGCGAGCGGCACAAATGCCACGGATGGCGCCACTGCAGGTACAAAAAGATCATGGGGTAGTTACCGGTGGCCAAGCGGGGGCCATCCGACTCCGGATCAGCCGTCTGCCCGATACAACCTTGATCGCACAACGTTCGGCGGCTCCACGCGTATTTCCGAAGCTGACGACCAGTTCGCCGGTTTATGCATGAATTGCCACAAAAAAGAGAACCTTACCGATGGCACGAATAAGAACCAGAACTTCAAAACGGTGGACCGCGTCCATGAATCGGTCAAGGCGTGGGGAGCCAATACGGAACATTCCTATACCTGTTCCAAGTGCCATCAGCCCCATAATTCCGGTCTGCCGCGCTTGATGCAGACCAACTGCCTTGATTATAAACACCGCGGCGGCAAGGCCTCCGGCGGCGAATATTGGTCGGCTGATTCACAGGTGCCAAGCACTGCACACAATAAAGGTGAACATCGCGGCTATCCGATTGCAAATGTCCTTGGGAATTCTGCGAGCAGTGAGGCGACATCCAGTTGTCATGCCGGAGCGCCGTTGAATTCGGGAACCTGGCCTGACAAGAATCTATGGAACAACGTGACGCCATGGTAGCCAACGTGTTGTATGCGACCGGAGATAATCAAATGACCAGAGAACATGGAAAATACATGAAGAACGCACATGGAAGATGTGGCAGGGCGCTTGTCATGGCGATCCTGTTTATAGTGGCATGTTCAGCCGCGGCTTTTGCACAGGGGGGCGATCCTGTCGCGCCATTTCCCCTGGTAGATGCACGGGCAGGGCTGCAGTATGCCAAGGCAATGGCCGTTGATTCGGGAGGCAATGTTATTGTCGCCGGCTATATGAACAACGGTACCAACAATGATTACATGCTTGCCAAATTCAAGGCGGACGGCAGCGGTTTGGCGTGGGACCCCGTTTATTATAACGGGACCGGTGATGATGCCGCCACCGCTGTGGCGGTAGATGCGTCCGGCAACATAATTCTGACCGGTACAAGCTGGAACGGAATAAATGACGATATCCGCACCATCAAATACAATGGCGCAACCGGAGCGGTGCTCTGGGGGCATACCTACAATGCCGGAGGGAACGATACCGCTACTTCCCTGGCAATAGACTCCTCCGGCGACATCTATGTGGCGGGATATGCCGCAAACGGAACGGCAAAAGATGATTTCCTTGTCATAAAATACCCTTCAGCAGGCTCAACTCCTGCGTGGGTGGAGCTCTCCGATGATTCGGCGTATCCCCAAAATGACAACAGGATTCTTTCAATAACGGCCGGAATAACCGGCATTGCGGTCACCGGGTATTCCTCGAAAGGCGGGGCAGATTTCGATATCCTGACCCGGGCGTATGGCTTTGACAAAACCCTTGTCAGAGAGTGGCGGTATGCTTCACCCGGAAGTGGGGATGATCGCGGCATTGCAGTCAGGATGGACTCCGCCGGCATGGCGGTAGTTACCGGTTATGCCACCAATGCGGCCGGAAATACGGACGTTTATACCGCAAAATACAATCCGGTAAACGCGGCTCCTGTATGGGAAAAAAAGTATGATGGTGGTGGCAATGATGAAGCACGGGGGGGATGGGTTGATACCGATGGTGATGTGTATGTTACCGGTTTGACAACAACCCTTGCCGGTAACGAGGACTTCTTCACCGCCCGTTACAAAGCCGCTGACGGCACACTGATATGGAAATCGGTTTTTGACGATGGCAACGGGTCCACGGATATCCCTGTTGCTGTTGTCGTTGATGGTGCCGCTGATGGCGGGGTTTTTGTTGCCGGTTATACCAATGTGTCAAGCAACGAAGATTACATGACCCTCAAGTACCGGAAGGATAACGGGAGCCTGTTATGGGAAAAACTCTGGAACGGGTCCAGCAACAAAAATGACCGCCCGATCGGCATCGCCCTGGAACCAGCCACAGCTCCCCATCCGCGCAATGTCATACTTGCCGGCTGGAGTGACGACAGCAGTGCCATGTATGACTTTGTAACGCTGAAGTACGATTTTGGAGCGCTGAATGCACCTGGCGGACTGAGTGCGGCAGCGGCGTCCAACACCTCCATAACTCTTGGCTGGAGTGACAACTCTTCCAACGAGGAGACCTTTTATATACAGCGCAAACTGGGTGAGGGCGGGACGTTTGCCGATATTACAACCACCCCGTCACCACTCGCATCAAATACGGTTGTCTACACCGACACCGGGCTAACACCGAACAATTATTACTACTACCGTGTGCGTGCGTATAACGCGGCAAACGGCGATTCCTATTACAGCAATGAGGCGCGTGCGCTCACCAAGGTTGTCAGTTACGACTCTCCGGCATGGACATATATTTATAACGGTGCGGACAATCTGACCGACCGCGCAACTGCTATCACGTCAGGCTCCGATGATCATCCGGTTGTTACCGGCTACAGTGACTTGACTGAAGAAGGTGTCGCGGGTTCATACTCTTTCGATTATATGACCATGAAACTCGATCGGGCAGATGCCTCGATCAAATGGAAAGCCCGTTACGACAGCGGCGAAGGTGGCACCGACCAGGCTGAAGGGGTGGTGCTGGACAATAACGGCAATGTTCTGGTGACCGGTACCGCCTATCTTTTCGGAAATTCAGACAAGAGCGATGATCTGTACACGATCAAATACAATACCGCCGCATACAGCGATCCGGTCAATTCTCCGCCGGTTCTCTGGGGCGATCAATACGGTACGCAAAGCGGCGTTGACCAGGCAACGGCCATAGAAGTAGCACACGATTCGTCAAACAACAGTGTTGTTATCGGCTATGGCAACGGCTCCGGGACGACCGACATCTTCATAATCAAATACAACGCTGACGGTTCACGCGCCTGGACACCGGTTGTCTATAACAGCGGTCGCAATGACTACCCGACAGGCCTGGCGCTTGACTCCGCCGGCGACATATTTGTCAGTGGCTACAGCTTTGATACCAATGATACCGCGGAAGTTCCTACCGGCAGTTATGACTGGTTTACCGCCAAATACAGCGGCGTTACCGGGGATTTGATCTGGTCAGATACCTATAATGTCAGCAAGTTGAACTTTGGCGGTGTCAATCGTAATGACCAGGCGCTCTCAATTGATGTTGATGCTGCCGGGAATGCGTATGCAACCGGCTACGCCACCAACAGCGATGGCAAGACGGTGTATTATACCGTCAAGTATGATGGCAAGGCGGTTCCGGTCGGTGCCCGCAGGATCTGGGAGAAATCGTTCAGTTATCCCGGTTTTCATGCCGATGCGGTTGCGCTGAAAATTGATCCGATTGATGGCGCGGCAGTCGTTGCCGGATCTGCCTATGTAAGCGCAACGGATAGTGATTTTCATCTGATACGCTACAACGCTCTCGATGGGGCGGTGATCTGGGAAAGGAATTTCGACAAGCCGGACAGTTACGATTATGTTGCTGCCATGAATCTTGATTCCTCCGGTTATATCTATATTTCCGGAGACACCCGGAGCGGTGCGGATACCGACCCTGCCTTTGACAGTTCATCAGACATCATGTCCCTGATTTATGACTTTGAAGGAACTTTTCTGGGGGCGTCACGGTATAACGGACCGGCAAACAATCATGATGAAGCGGTTGCCATGACGGTCAATTATCAGGGTGAGGCGTTTACTGCCGGTTCTTCGACAAACGCTTCCGGCAATGACGATTATGTGGTGGTCAAGCAGAAAAACAATTACATTCTTGTGCCTGCTCCGTTGGCGGCAGCAGCACAGGCTGATTATACAAAGATTGACCTTGTCTGGCGCGACAATAGTCCGGGTACCACCTTCCGGATCGAACGCACAACCGCTCCCTCAACTCCGCTCAGTGTCTGGGAGCTGGTTGCTTCTCCTGCTTCAGGAACGACGTCCTTCACCGATACGGGACGAGTCGCCGGAACCGGTTATTGCTACCGTATCGATGCCGTCAGCGGCAGCCTCAATTCAAGAAAGATAGAAGCATGCGTCAGCACAACCCTGTCAGCTCCGGCACTCAGTCCGCTGACGGTGGACAGCTCAACGCAGATTACCCTTAATTGGAGCCAGATTGCCAATAATACCGGTTACAAAGTCGAACGGAAAACCGATACAGGCTCTTGGAGCGAACTGGCAATAACCGCAGCCGGAATAAACACCTATGTTGATTCCGGGCTTGCGGCAGGTACTCTTTATTATTACCGGGTAAGTGCCGGAAATGCTGGCGGTTTCTCGGCTCCAGGCGAACAGGGCGCTTCGACCAAACCGTCTGCCCCGGTTCAAAACGCTCCGACCGGTATTACGTCAAGTCAGGTGACACTGGCCTGGAGCAATGTTGCCGGTGAAGCTGGATACCGGATTGAACGGAAGGAGGGGGCCGGCGGGGTATATTTGCAGGTTGGTACAACCGGCGCTGATGCCGTAACCTATACCGATTCGACGTTAATCTCGAATACCCAATACTATTACCGTGTTGTCGCACAAAACGCATCAGGCGATTCGGAGTACAGCAACGAACAGGCGGTGCTGGCTCTCTTTACCACGCCAACTCTTTCGTCTGCGGCGGGGAGTTCCGCAACGCAGATTGATCTGGCCTGGCCGGCGGTTCCCGGCGCCACGGGGTACAGCATTCAGAGATCGAACTGCAACTATAACGGCAATGATAACGATGTGAGTATTTGTACATCCTACTATTTTACAAATTACTTCTCTTCATATTTCAGCGCGTGGACAACCATTGAAAACGTCGCAGCCGACGTTCTGACGTACCACCATACCCCCCTCACGTCAGGTTATTCATATATTTACCGGGTCATTGCCAATACCACCGGTAACAGCTCTGCCGGAAGTAATCCAATTATCGCATGGACACACATGACTGCCCCGGCGCTTACCATTACACCCGCTTCTGAAACCTCTCTTACTCCATCATGGAATAATATAAATGGCGCATCGAATTATACTCTGGAGAGCAAGCTTGGCTCCAGCGGTACATTTGGGGAAGTGACGGGGGCAATCGGATTAAATGCCGGCACGACCAGTTACACCCATACCGGATTGGGGCTTTCGACCGAATACTGCTACCGGGTGAAGGCGTTCAGCACACTGCCGAACCCGCCACCGGCAATTTACAGCAATGAATTGTGCGCGACTACGCCGCTTGCGGCACCGGTGCTGAATACACCGGCACTGGTCTCCACAACGCGGATAGATCTTTCATGGAATGATGTTCCCGGCACTACGGGGTATGAAATTCAAAAGTGTAATACCACGTACCCGAATAATCCCGAATATCTGGCAAGTTATGGAAATAACCCCTCCAATGCATCATGGTTCTGGTCATGCAGTCCCGTGATCTCGCTGCCGCCAGGTTCTGTAAACTATTCCGACGTTTCTGTAACCGCCGGCTATACGTACCGTTACACAATACGCGATACCTATTCGGGAGGAATCTCCGCATACAGCGCGCCTCAGGATATCATTGCCATCCCTTCTGCGCCTGCGCTTTCCGCTTCGGCAGCGTCAACGGTTCAAATGAACCTGAGCTGGAATGATGTTAATGGAGACGCCGGTTATAAACTGGAATGGAAGACTCGTACCGGTGGTGATTGCAGTGCCGGAACATGGGATGGCCCGATTGCAATTGGTGAGAATGTGACTACGTATCAACACGCCGGGCTGGCAGCTTCGACCTATTACTGCTATCGCATAAAGGCGTACAACTCATACTCCGAATCAGCCTTCAGTACGGAACTCACTCAAACAACGGCTCTTGATCCACCAACCTTGAATGTTCCGACCGGGGTGACCGCGTCAAAAGTTGATTTGTCGTGGAATAATGTATCCGGAAACAGCGGCTATCTGGTGGAGCGCAAAACAGGCGTTGATGGCGTATGGGGGCAGGTTGGGAGTGTTGGTCAGGATGTCATAACTTATTCAGACAGCGGTCTCGCAGCCGGCACGCTGTACTATTACCGTTTGAAAGTCACGAATGCCGGTGGATCTTCGCTCCCCGGCAATGAACAGTCCACAACGACGGCGCCTTCTGCTACTGCACATACCGTTGCGGTTGCATCCTCCTCCCGGCTTGATCTTTCGTGGCCGGTGGTTCCGGGCGCTACCGCCTACAAAGTAGAACGAAAAACCGGAGTTGACGCCTATGCGGAAATAACAAATGTGGCTGCCGATTATGGTACGTCATACTGCGGCTATTCTTATCCGACCGTCAGTTGCGCTTCGTTGACGCCAGCGGTTGCCGGGTATCATGATAGCGGACTGACAGAGAATACCAATTATTGCTACCGGGTTGCGTCGTGGAACAGCACCGGTGGTGCTTCTTCCTACAGTGCCGAACAGTGCGCAACAACATCTGCCATGTCTGTTCAAAGCCTGACTGCAACGGCAATCAACTCCTTCAAGATCAGGCTTGACTGGACGCCCGTGGCCTGTACGCCGAATGCATGCGACAATCCGGACGGTTTCGAAATTGAGCGTCAGGTGCGGAGCGGCATCTGGGTTAATCTTAAGACGGTAGATGGCGCGACCCTCAGTTATATTGATACCATTGCACTAGAACCTAATAAACAGTACAGCTATCGGGTGCGAACATTCAAAGGGACAGACAAATCGCCGGACAGCAATATTTCAAGCGTGACGACTCCGCTGTATTCTGCTGATTCATTGACCTGTCCGTAAATGGGTAGAACAACCGGATTCATATGTGTTTTTCTGGCGCTTCAACTCCTGACAGACTCCGGATTGGTCTGTGCAGCGCCACGGGAGGATGGCCAAGTTGCGAACTCCCCGGTGTCACCTGCAAACAGGGAACGCTCTCGCACGCTTGAACGGCAAAAAACCGGGAAAGCTGCCGATGCAACTCTCGCCGGTCAGATCGTCTCTCCTGACAAGAACCCGATGGTCAACTGGATGGTCTACCTGTTCAATAAGTCAATGGGGCCGCCACCTTCCAGGGATAAATACTGGCGTGTACCCGACCTGATATCCGGTCTTGATGCGGATGGAAAATTTTCCATGGCGATTTCGGAGGGAACCTATTTTTTAACGGCAGCCCAAAAAAATCCCGAGGCAGAAATGGGCCCGCCCACGGAAAGGGAATTCCATTATTTTCACGGAGATCCTGCATGGAATCCACTGCCGTTGGCCGTTGCATCAGGCGCTACGCTGGACCTCGGCGCACTCCCCGGCGCGTTCCTCTGGACGCCGGAGATGAGCAAGAGTGAGGAGGGGGTTACCTCAATTGCAGGGATTGTTACCGATATGGAGGGAAAGCCTCTGGAGGGTGCGGTGATCTTTGCCTATCTGTCACAGGAGATCACCGGAAGGCCGGTCTTTATTTCGGAACGGACCGGTAAAAACGGCTCATACCAACTACGTGTCCATGGCAGCGGCACATTTTATCTGAAAGTCAGAAGCGTTTACGGTGGCGGGTCCCCGGAAACAGGGGAGTATCTCAATATAACGGATGAGTTTAAACCCTTTTCGGTGACACTCAGAAAAGGGCAGAAGTTACAGGGTGTCGCAATTCAGGTGAAAAAGTTTCCGAAACGCGGTCCCAAGGATACGAAAAAGAAATCGGTTTTATCCTGGAAAAGCAGTTGCACGCGGAGCCGCGGAGAACGCGGAGCATAATCAGGTAATTACATATAAACGGTCACCTAATTGGTGTAAGCATTAATTGACGTAACATGTTTAATTTCTTCGCGTCTCCGCGTGAGTAGCTGCCGATTTAAGGTTTATACGTCGGGGCACGTGCAAACGTCTTGAAAAACAGTTCCCTCTCCGTTGACGATTACACTCTCACCAACTCATACACTCTGCTCCCCAAGCCAATCTTCTCCCCATGCTCCAGCTGTATCTCCCACGGGATCTCCGGCCAGCAGCCGCGGAACTTGTCACCACCCGGTTCGTGACCGGTCTGCAAGGCCGAATCTTCGTTGCCGCGCGCTCCGTTGACCAGATCGGCGCAGGCCTGGTCTATCGCCACCGGATCGGTGGAAGCGCAAATGCCGATGTCGTTGACAATGGGAGCGTCGGAGTGGCCGTAACAGTCGCAGGCTGGAGATACCTGGGTGATGAAGTTGATGTAGATGACCTTGCCATCCTTGCCGGTCAGCGCCCCCTTGGCGTATTCGGCCATCTTGCGCATGACCATGTCGGCGGCGGCGTTCCACTGGATGTTGATCGCCTTGACCGGGCAGACCGTGATGCAGCGGGAACAACCGGCGCATTTCTGCGGATCGATGATCGCCTTGCCGTCCGCAATCATAATTGCTTTGTGGGCGCACGAACGGAGGCAGATGCTGCAGCCGATGCAGTTCTTCTCCGACACCTTGGGAGCGACGGTGGAGTGCTGCACCAGTTTCCCCTTGCGGCTGGCGCAGCCCATGCCCAGGTTCTTGATCGCCCCGCCAAAGCCGGTCAACTCGTGGCATTTGAAGTGCGTCATGGCCACAATTGAATCGGCCTCGACAATTTCGGTACCGATGTAGGTCTTCTTCAGCAGTTTACCGTCAACGGCTACTTCGGTTTCAGTTACGCCGCGCAGGCCGTCGCTGATGACCAGCGGCGCACCCACACAGGCATAGCCAAAACCGTTTTCAATGGCGCAGGTCAGAGCCGATACCGCCTCCTTGCGCTGACCGGGATAGAGCGTGGATGAATCGGTCAGAAACGGCAGCGCCCCCAGTTTCTTGATCTCTTCCACAACCCGCCGGGCAAAAACCGGGCGAATGTAGGTATGGTTGCCCTTTTCGCCGAAATGGATCTTGACCGCCGTCAGGTCGCCCTCGGTAACGGTTTGCGGTAATCCGGCCAGGGTCAGTAATTTGGCTATTTTATCAAACAGGTTCTCTTTGTGTCCCGCACGCATATCGGTGAAAAAGACTTTAGACATCGGATTTCTCCTCTAAATATGATTTTTTTGACAACCGTCAAGTAATTTGTCGATTAGGCAGTATACTGTTCCTATCACAAAAACAAAAAAAACTCATCACACGAGTTTACACCACCAACGAAAGGGAGACACAGACATGAGTATGTTTTGTAATCAATGCGAGCAGGCAGCAAACGGAGTCGGCTGTAACATTTCCGGCGTATGCGGCAAGAAACCTGAGGTAGCGGCACTGCAGGATCATCTGTTGTACGGCCTGAAAAGCCTCGCGCTGTACGCCGACAAGCTGGGGCGGAATGCCGAGATTGACCGCTTTACCATTGAAGGGCTTTTTACCACCGTTACCAATGTAGACTTTGAGCCTGCCCGCATCGGCGGCATGATCAAACAGTGCTTTGAGCTGAAAGAAAAAGCAAAAGCCGCTGCCGGAGTCACACTGTCCGGACCGGTCGCTGACTGGAAACCGGCTGACGATCTTGCCGGCATGACCACGCAGGGCGAGGCCCATGGCATCAACACCCAGCACGTCAACGAAGACATCCGTTCCGTAATCGAGATCCTGATGTACGGTCTCAAGGGGATGGCAGCCTATATGGATCACGCCATGATTCTCGGCAAAACCGATGATGATGTTATGGCCTTTTTCCAGAAAGCGCTGGCCGCTACAACCGACGCTAATCTGGGGCTGATGGACTTTGTCGGGCTCTCCATGGAGTGCGGCAAGCAGAACCTGACCGTCATGGGGCTCCTCAACACTGCTCATACCGACGCGTACGGCCATCCGGTCCCGACCGCTGTGCAGCTCGGCACCAAGGCGGGCAAGGCTATCCTCGTCACCGGCCACGACCTGAAGATGCTGGAAGAACTGCTCAAGCAGACCGAAGGCAAAGGGATCAATATCTATACCCATGGCGAGATGCTCCCGGCCCACGGCTATCCCGGTCTGAAGAAGTATTCGCACCTGGTAGGCAACTTCGGCGGCGCATGGCAGGACCAGGCCAAGGAGTTCGTCAACTTCCCCGGTTCAATCATCTTCAACACCAACTGCATCCAGAAGCCGTCCGACAGTTACAAAGACCGTCTCTACACCTGGGGCCTCGTTGCCTGGCCTGACGTGAAGCATGTTGACGGCTGGGATTTCAGCGCTGTCATCAACAAGGCTCTTGAACTCCCCGGCTTCCCGGATAACCCCGGCCAGGAAATTCTGACCGGCTTCGGTCACAATGCAGTATTGGGCGTAGCTGACAAGGTCGTTGCAGCCGTAAAATCCGGCGCTATCAAGCACTTCTTCCTGATCGGCGGCTGCGACGGCGCCAAATCGGGGCGTAACTACTACACCGAATTTGCCGAGAAGCTTCCGCAGGATACGGTTATCCTGACCCTGGCCTGCGGCAAGTACCGTTTCAACAAGCTGGAGTTCGGCGACATCGGCGGCATTCCGCGCCTGCTCGACGTCGGTCAGTGCAACGACGCTTACTCTGCCATCCAGATTGCCGTTGCTTTGGCCGGAGCCTTCGAATGCGGCGTCAACGACCTGCCGCTATCGATGATTCTTTCCTGGTACGAGCAGAAGGCGGTTGTTATCCTTCTGACCCTGTTCTCCCTGGGTATCAAGAACATCAAGCTCGGACCGACGCTGCCGGCATTCATCACCCCGAACGTCCTCAACTTCCTGGTTGAGAACTTCAACATCGCACCGATTACGACCGCTGAAGCCGATATCAAGGCGATTCTCGGGTAGGTATTGACAGAGTACATTTGACGCGCGCCCCCGCTGGAGATTCCGGCGGGGGCGTTTTGTCTTTCACCGCCTGAAGTTGACAGAATAAGTTTGCATTGTCGGCTGATGATATTGTACAAGAAGCGCCGTTATGAAATCTCATATTAAACAGTATAAATCATATGTATTCCGGTCCGTGTATCTCCTTGTCCTTTTGTTGTTTGCAACTCCTGCCGTTGCCGACGTCAGACAGGATGCCGAATCGGCGGTATCAAACCTGCATCAGAATGATACTGCTCTGAAGTATCCGGATGATATGAAAAGCCTTGATCTGGTCTTTGAAGTTGCGCAGCGCTACGCCATGGTTGGTGAAAAAGAGACCGCCGACAAGTTTTACCTGTTGGCACTTCAGAAGAGCCAGATAATAGAATTGATGCTCAAAGAGGCCCAAACGCCACCGGTGCCCGAGGCTCTTCCCGGGAATGAGTCCGTACCGGAGCAGCCTGTTCAAAGCGCCGAAAACACGCAGAGTCCGGAACCGGTTTCCGACCGTCTTGTCGGCTCACAAGGTGTCTACACGGTCGTAAAATCAGATACGGTTCGCCTTGTCGCCGCAAAACTGGGGGTGACGCAGCAGCATCTGCGCAGCATGAATAAACTGGATGCCAAAGCTACCCTCAAGATCGGGCAAAAACTTTCCTATAATAACCGCAAAATCATCCCGCATACCATGAAGGATGGCATTGTCATCAATATACCGGACCGGACGCTCTATTATTTCCAGCGGGGCAGTCTGGTTACATCTCTTCCGGTGGCGCTCGGTTCGCCGACGAAAAATGAAAAGTATGTCTGGCAGACTCCGGTTGGCAAGTTCAAGATCACGGCCAAAATGAAAGATCCGACCTGGACGGTGCCGCCGTCAATTCAGAGTGAAATGGAAGAAAAAGGCAAAGATGTTGTAACCAGTCTCCCTCCCGGTCCGGAGAATCCGCTTGGTAAGTATGCCATGAGAACCACGATCCCCGGCATTATGATTCATAGCACCACCAAGCCGTCGTCAATATACAGTTTTTCCAGCCATGGCTGCATCCGGCTGGCGCCGAGCACCATGGAAGAGTTCTTCCCGCAGATAAAGGTGAATACGCGAGGTGAGATTATCTATAAACCGGTAAAAGTGGTTGTTACCGAGAATCGAAGGGTCTTTCTGGAAGTACATCAGGATATCTACAAGATGAGCAGCGGTTTGGCTGATGAGGCCCGCAGGATGATTGAGAAGCAGAAGCTTTCCGGGCTGGTTGACTGGGACAAGTTCAAGGCCGTCGTAAAACAGAAGAACGGGATTGCCGAGGATATTTCGCTGTAATTACGTGCGAACAAGATTTCTGTTACGAAAAAGGGGGGTGCCGGGTTATTCGGCGCCCCCCTTTTTTTGTGGTGTGGCAGATGCGGACACTAATCGTACGAAGACGGCTCTGTCCCTTTGATGAAGCATTCCATGACGGCTCCGGCGGTGCCTTCCTTGGCCAGTTTGCCGGTGCGCGGATTGATCAGGACAAACGATACATTTTCCGGAGCCGTAAAATCTTCGGCAGGCAGCGACATGATCGCCTTCTGCATGAAGTCGCCCCAGATCGGCGCGGCAGCCTGACCGCCGGTCCCGCCGCTGCCGAGAGAACGTTCCTGGTCATACCCGACCCATACTCCGGTCACCAGTTGCGGAATATAGCCGATAAACCAGGCATCCTTTGCACCGTTCGTAGTGCCGGTTTTTCCTGCCACCGGTCTTCCGATAAGCGATGCCCGGTGTCCGGTGCCGCTTGAAACGACACTTTGCATCAGATTGGTTATGACATAGGCGGTTTCAGGTGAAATAACCGGAACCGGGGCGGGGGGAGGTGTTTCCTGGAGCACCGTGCCATCGGTGTCGGTTACCTTGGTAATGAAATATTGCGGTGTCAGTATCCCGTTATTGGCAAAGACAGTGTAGGCAGAGGTTAGTTCAAAGGGGGAAATTGAGGCCGCACCCAGCGCCAGAGCCAGGTTGGCAGGAATTGGCGAGGTGAAACCCAGTTTTTTGGCGTATTCTGCCGTGTATTGAGCACCGATTTGCTCCATGATCTTGACACTGACAATATTGATGGAATTGGTCAGCGCTTCACGCATGGTGACGGGGCCACGGAACTCGCGATCATAGTTTTGGGGTTTCCAGGTGCCGCCGGAGCCGTCCGGATATTCTATCGGCTCATCTTCAATGATAGTTGCAGGGGTCAGCCCTTTATCCAGGGCTGCGGCATAGATGATCGGCTTGAAGGCTGATCCGGCGTTTCGCTTGGCCTGCATGGCACGATTGAACTGGCTTTTTTTGAAGTCGTAGCCGCCGACCATGGCTTTGACACCGCCGCTGCGGGGATCGATTGAGACCAGGGCCGCCTGCACTTCGGGTGTCTGGTCAAGGGCAAACTGGGCGCCTTCCCTGTTGATCTCAGGGGCGACAACCGAGACTTCTATGACGGAACCGAGCGTCAGACCCTTGTTCCCCTTTTCAGGTTTGCCATAGTGGTTGAGCATGCCGAGTTTGCCGGCCCATGACATGCCTTTTCGGGAAAGGATCCCTTTGCGTTCCCCAACCCTGACCAGAGCCTCCCCTTTTTCAGGGTTGAAGCCGACAACAACACCCTGATAGGTTTCTCCCGTTTTAAGAGCGACCGAATCAATCGAATCTTCAGCTTTGCTGCAGAAGTTATCGACTTCGCCTTCCGCCAGATATTTGGCCGGCCCCCGGAACCCCTGGCGCTTGTCAACTTCTTTAAGACCTTTGCGGAGACTGTCGTACGCCGCGCGCTGCATGGCGGCGTTCATGGTGGTGTAAATTTTCAGCCCGCCTTTGTAAAGCTGGTCTTCACCGTATTTTTGTTCCAGCTGGATTCGCAGATGTTCAAGAAAGTAGGCGGATTGCTCGTTATTCACCTTTTTCATGGGTTGCAGAACAATGGGTGTCTTCCTGGCGTGATCGGCTTCGGCGCTGGTGATGTATCCTTCCTTGGTCATGCGATCAAGCACGTACCCCTGACGTTCGCGGGCCTTTTCAAGGTGCTTGATGGGGGAGTAGGCGTTGGGCGCTTTTGGAAGCCCTGCCAGCATGGACATTTCCGCCAGGTTGAGCTGCTCGACGTTTTTGCCGAAATAGGTCTCCGCCGCCGCCTGGACACCGTATGAACCGCTGCCGAGATAGATCTGGTTCAGGTAAAGGTACAGGATTTCATCTTTGGAGAGTCGTTCTTCCATTCGCTTGGCAAGAATGGCCTCCTTGATTTTGCGGGAAAACTTCTTCTCCGGTGACAGCAGCATCGATTTTGTCACCTGCTGGGTGATGGTGGAAGCGCCCTCTTTTTTACTCATGGAAAGTACGTTCTTGACGGCAGCCCGGACGATTCCCAGGTAGTCGATGCCCTTATGAGAGTAGAAATTTGAGTCTTCCGCCGAAACAAAGGCCTGAATCAGTTTGCGCGGCATTTTGTTGACCGGCACCACGATGCGGCGTTCCAGGTAGAACTCTCCCACCAGGGTGCCATCATCGCCAAACACCTGCGAGACGATGGGGGGTTTGTAGTCCGCCAGCCGGTCAACCCGGGGAAGTTTTGCCATCAGATAAAACACATAGCCGGAAATGCCCAGCAGGGCAACGACTGCCAGCGTTATGCCGAACAATACTATTGTAGACCAAAAACCGTTATGAGCTGGGTGGGTTTGAAGCTTTCTTTCCATAGAAGGGACCTTCCTGTGAAACTTGAATGTACTTAAGACTGGTTGCGGCCTATTAACTGGTGCAAAATAGCATATCGTTTCAGGAATTCAAGTTTATTCAGATTTTTATCTGCAGGTGGCGGAGCAGGACAATTCCTGCTTTGACAGCAAAAAAGTCGTGTCAGAACGGGGTAGTTTGTGGTACTACTCAAAGTCATTTTAGTTTGATCTAACACAGTGCAGGGAGAGTATCAATGTGCGGCATCGTCGGATATATTGGTGAACAGCAGGCAACCCCGATCATTCTGGAAGGGTTGAAAAAACTTGAATATCGCGGTTACGACTCCGCCGGAATTGCGACTTTGGGCGATGGCGAGTCGGCTATCCGGAGAAGTCAGGGGAAGCTGGTCAATCTTGAGAACATGCTGCGGGAACAGCCGTTGACCGGTACCGTCGGCATCGGCCATACCCGTTGGGCTACCCACGGCCGACCTTCCGAAATAAACGCCCATCCGCACAAGGCCGGTCCGGTTATTCTGGTGCATAACGGTATTATTGAAAATTACCTGCAATTGAAAGAACAGCTCAAGCAGGCTGGCCACACGTTCAAGAGCGAAACCGATACGGAAGTGATTGCGCATCTCATCGAACATACACTGAGAACCGTGCCTGATTTTGAAAAAGCGGTCAGGCAGACGTTGGCACAACTGCGCGGGGCGTATGCGGTCTGCATCCTCAACGAAAAGGATCCCGGCACTCTGATCGCTGCCAAGCTTGGCTCGCCGATGGTGGTCGGACTCGGCGAGGGTGAGTTTTTTGTCGCGTCCGATATTCCCGCCATTTTAGCCTATACCCGTGAGATGGTTTTCATGGAGGATGGCGAGTTCGTCCTGTTCAGAGATGGCGCGGCTCATTTCTCCACCATCGCCGGCGCTCCATTGGAAAAAACAGCCCGTCATATCGATTGGTCCCCCATGATGGCTGAAAAAGGTGGCTTTCGTCACTTCATGCTGAAGGAGATTCACGAACAGCCCCGAGCGGTGCGCGATACCATTGCCGGTCGTCTGCTTGAGTCCGAAGGGGATGTGTATCTTGAGGATCTTCAGTTCAGTGATCGTCAACTGGCGGCAATCAAGCGGATTGTCATCATTGCCTGCGGTACCTCCTGGCATGCGGCCCTGCTGGGTAAATTCTATATCGAAGGGCACTGCCGCGTTCCGGTTGAAGTAGATATCGCCTCTGAGTTCCGTTATCGCAACCCGGTTATCGATGACAGCACTCTGGCCATTGTTATCTCCCAGTCGGGCGAAACTGCCGATACTCTTGCCGCCTTGCGCGAGGCGAAATCGCGCGGCGCCATGAACATGGCGATCTGCAACGTCGTTGACTCTTCCATCGCTCGGGAGTCGGCCGGTGTTATCTACACCCACGCCGGTCCGGAGATCGGCGTGGCCTCGACCAAGGCTTTCGTCACCCAGTTGACGGCGCTGTATCTTTTTACGATTCGTCTGGGAAGGGCCAATTGCACGATTGATGTTGCCAATGGTCAGCGGATGATCGCGGCGCTCAAAAAGGTGCCGGGATTGATTGAAGAAACACTGCAGCTAAATGAATATACGGAAAAAGTGGCAAAAAAATACATGAACGCCCGTGATTTCCTCTATCTCGGCCGCGGAAAAACCTTTCCGATTGCGCTTGAAGGAGCGCTCAAGCTCAAGGAGATTTCCTACATTCATGCCGAAGGGTACCCTGCCGGTGAAATGAAGCATGGTCCGATTGCCTTGATCGACGAAGATGTGCCGGTTGTTGTACTGGTGCCCAAGGGCAGTTCGTATGAAAAGACGATCTCCAACATGGAGGAGGTCATTACCCGAGGTGGTCGCGTGATCGCCGTCTGTTCCGCCGGAGATGAAGAAATTCAGGGCAGGGTAGAGACGGTAATTGAAATCCCGAATCTTGATGAAGACCTTGATCCTTTACTGCTGTCGGTGCCTCTGCAGCTGCTTGCATACCATATCGCCGTCTTGAAAGGGACTGACGTCGATCAGCCGAGAAACCTTGCCAAGAGCGTTACCGTAGAGTGACCGGGCAAGATGTCTGAAGAAAAAAAAGCTGCTCCGTCAGTCAAAAAAATTATAGTGGCCATTGTGCTGAGTTGCGCAGTGGCCCTGTTTTTCTCCTTTGATCTGCACCGTTTTTTGACCCTCGATGCCCTCAAAACCAACCGCCAGACCCTGATTGATTACTATTCTTCGCACAAGCTGATCATGGTGGCCGGATTCATGGCACTTTATATTGTTCAGACGGCCCTGTCCCTCCCCGGAGCCGCCATCCTGTCGCTGGCGGCAGGGGCGATCTTCGGTTCTCTGTGGGGTACGCTCTACGCCAATATCGCTGCAACGATCGGTGCAACCCTGGCTTTTCTGGTTGTGCGCTATCTGTTGCGGGATGTGGTAATAGAGCGGTTCGGGGCACGGCTTGAAGGGATGAACAGGGAACTGGAGGAACGCGGCTTGAATTACCTGCTGTTTCTGCGCCTCGTGCCGGTTTTTCCGTTCTTTCTGATCAATCTCGCTGCCGGCTTGACGCGCATGCCGCTCAGGACGTTTTTCCTCGGCACCCTGTTCGGTATCATTCCCGGAGGCTTTGTCTTCGTCAATGCCGGTGCCAGCCTGGCAACCATTACCTCGCTTTCCGGTATAGCTTCGCCCCGTGTGCTTGGTTCCTTTGCCCTGCTGGGCCTCTTCGCATTGGTTCCGGCGCTCTATACCAGATTCAAGAATAACCGGCGCAACGCCCTCTAGATATGCCGCACGTTTCCCATCCCTTACTTTCGATCATCATTCCGACCCTCAATGAAGCGGAGCACCTTCCCGGTCTGCTGGCGGATCTCCGGAAGCAGGAGGATGTCGCACTTGAGATCATTGTTGCTGATGGCGGCTCCTCTGACGCGACCAGGATGGTTGCAGAAGAATACGGTGCCCTCTTTGTCTGCGCCCCCCGTGGGCGTGGAGCCCAGATGAATGCTGCTGTGGGACGGGCGTCCGGTGACTGGTATCTCTTTCTTCATGCCGATTCCCGTATTGATAGCTCCGCTCTGTTGAACAGTGCTGTCCGTGCCATGATATCTGAGCCGGGGTCGGAACGGGTTGCCGGCCATTTCAGTCTGCGCTTTATCCGCAGAGACGGGCGGAACGCACTCGCCTATCGCTTTGCGGAGGGAAAAAGTTCTCTCAATCGTGCTAACACTACCAATGGTGATCAGGGGCTGTTGCTCGCAAAAGTTTTTTTTGGCTACCTTGGTGGTTTTGATGAAAGACTGCCGTTTTTTGAAGATCAGCGCATTGCCGAAAAAATCCGTGTCACCGGGAGGTGGATTACACTTCCGGGGTATCTCAAGACATCGGCCCGCCGGTTTGAGACGGAAGGCTTCCATCGCCGTTACATCCTGATGAGCATGATGATGGGCCTTTATAGCGCCGGAGTGGAAGAATTTTTTGTGCGGGCGCCGGGTGTGTACCGAGTGCAGCAGGATACCGGCAGACTTCTGTTGACACCGTTTTTTTGCCTTATCCGGCGCATGATGGTTCACGAATGGGGAGTCGGCGGTTCTCTGCGTACCTTCTACCGGCTGGGGCGATATATCCATCAGAACTCCTGGCAGCTGTTCTTTTTCTTCGATGTCTGGTTACACCCCCTGTCCGGCTATAGTCGCTCTCCATTGCTGCGTTTTTTTGACCGGTTCGTCGGTCCGTATACTGATTTCAAAATAGTACATGCCGGAGCCGGTATGATCTGCTGTATCTGGTATATGGGGATACTCGCCCCTTTTTTCCGGTTTGCGGAACATAACTCTAGTGCAAGGATAGATACATGATAACCGGGGCACTGGTGGGTAGTCTGATGATTCTGTCCTGTTGTTTATTCTACGGGGACTGTTATACTAAATACAGCAATTGCTCGATATATTCCCGGCTGACATAAGGCGATAGGCATGGCGGCCCGATTTATTTCTCATGACAATCTGGAACTACTGCTGGAACGGTTGAGGATGTATGGTAATCTGCACGGTCCTGTTCGTGGCGATGACGGCGTGGTGCGTTTCACCGCACTTTCTCCCGGCACACCTCCTGACCTTTCTGCTGTTCGCTCCCTGCTCCCTCCCAAAAAATATCTTCTGCACCCTCGGGAAACAATCCTGACTTATACGGCTGATGCCGGTTATCAGTTGCCGTCCGAAGAGAACAGTCCTCTGATACTCTTTGGCCTCCATCCTTGCGACCTTGCCGGAATACAGTATCTTGATCGCCTGTTTTTGGGCGACGACCCTGACCTGCTCTATACTGCCCGCCGTGCCGCCTTGACGCTGATAGGCATCTCCTGCACTCCCGATGATTTCTGCTCGTGCCATCGCTTCGCCACGCCGCTGGAAGCGGTCTCAGACCTGTTTCTGGCGTCTGTTGACGGCGGTTATGTTGTCACCAGTTCCTCTCCACGAGGGTATGAACTGCTGAAGGGAGTCCAGGAGTTGCTTGAGGAACGTGAGATAGAAAGTCCAGAAGACTCGCGGCGCTTCTTTGGCCAGGCCGTGTCAGGGCCGGCGTTTTCCGAACTTGATGCGACGCTGCCGGAATGGCAGGAGCTTGCCAATCATTGCCTGGGATGCGGTGCCTGTTCGCTCTGCTGTCCGACCTGTGCCTGTTTTGATGTTCTGGAATGCGGCGGGCTGGATGGCGATTCTGCCGTCAGGGTTCGTCGCTGGGATAACTGCCTGTTCAAAAGCCATGCGCAGGTTGCAGGAGGGATGAATTTCCGGAAGGATCGTGCCGAGCGTTTTCGCTACCGCTATCGTCATAAATATCGCGGGTTCGGCCCGTTGCGGGGATTTCCGGCCTGTGTCGGCTGCGGCCGGTGCAGGGTTGCCTGTCCGGCCGGTCTTGACCTCCGTCCGTTGGCGGAGCGGCTGGAGGGGGCGCATCATGAACAGTAATCTGCCGGTACAGGCAACGGTCGTGACAATTTGCCCGATGACGCCTGATACGTCGATGGTTACGCTTCGTACGGAAGTGAGTCACCCTGTTGCCGCGTCATTTCTGCCGGGACAGTTCCTGGAATTATCCATTCCGGGTGTCGGGGAAATTCCTATTTCGTATTGCGGCCTTCCTTCGTCAGATGGCTCAATTGAACTCTGTATCCGGCATGTCGGGCATGTTACCACGGCGCTGAAAAGCGTAGTCACGGGAGCAGCCGTTGCGGTGCGCGGACCTTTTGGCAGAGGCTTTCCATTGTCCAGGTATGCCGGGCAGGACTTGTTGCTGATTGCCGGAGGTTTGGGGATGGCGCCGCTCCGCTCCCTGTTGTTGGCGCTTCTGAAACAGCGCAAAGCGTGGGGACGTCTCTTGGTCCTGTACGGTGCCCGTGAAATCAGGGCCCTGCTCTTTGCCAATGAACTGATGGAGCTGCAGTCGTGTGGAGAAATAGAACTTCAACTTACGGTTGATCACCGTGAAAAGTGTCTTGATGGGCCGCCTGGCTGTCGCGTGGCGTTGCTGCCGGCTTTGCTGGAACATCTTGTCGTAGATCCGGAAAGGACCTGTGCGGCCATCTGCGGTCCACCGGTGGTGTACCCGTATTTGCTGACCGGGCTGCGGCAACTGGGGTTGTCGGACAAGCGGATATATCTTTCCCTGGAGCGGCGCATGAAATGCGGCATCGGCCGGTGTGGACATTGCGCGGTGGGAACTCTCTTGTGCTGTGTCGATGGTCCGGTGTTCAGCGGTGCGGAACTGGCTGGCGTTGAAGGGGCTCTTGTATGAAGAAGCTACGGCTCGCCATAATCGGGTTGACTGCCTGCTCCGGCTGTCAGTTGTCCTTGCTGAATTGTGAGGAGGAGTTGCCGGGGTTGCTGGATCTGTTCGAGTTCCATTTATTCCCCATGGCCTGCTCACCGGCTCTGCTGGAGGGGGAGTACGATGCGGCGCTAGTAGAGGGGTGTGTCTCCACACCGCATGAAAGGGAGCTTCTTCTTGAATTGCGCAAACGGAGCCAGTATCTGATCGCTTTGGGAACCTGTGCGGTCTGGGGCGGGGTGGCTGCTCTCCGCAATGGCGAGGATCGCGAGGTACTGCGGCAACAGGTGTATGGTCAGAGTCGGATTGCTTGTGAGACAGCTGAGCCGCAGCCGCTTCGGAGCGTGGTGCGGGTTGATGCTGTGATCAACGGGTGCCCGCCGGAAAAGAATGAATTGCTCGGCCTGTTGGCCGACCTGGCGCGTGGGACGCTGCCGGCTGAGATCGACTATCCGGTTTGTACCGAATGCCGGATGCGGGAAAACCTCTGTTTGTTGACGGAAGGGGATAAACTCTGTCTTGGGCTGCTGACTTCAGGTGGATGCAAAGCCCGTTGCCCAAGTATGGCGGTCCCGTGTGAGGGGTGCCGAGGACCGGTGCCGGAGGCCAATCTTGCTGAAGCGATGGAACTTTATGCTCAAAAAGGTTTTGACCGGATTACCGTACTGGAACGGTTATGCCGCTTCTACCCGGAGTGGAAGCTATGAACAACATAAAGAAAATCGATATGCTGACCAGGGTTGAGGGACACGGATCAGTCGAGCTGGTCAAAGATGGCGGGCGGGTGGTGGATGTCCGTTTGAATCTGCACGAGTCACCCCGCCTGTTTGAAGCGCTTCTGGTCGGCAGGCGTTTTGATGAGATACCGGATATCGCCTGTCGTATCTGTGCGATCTGCTCGACCGTACACAAGGTGGCCGCGCTTCAGGCTGTCGAGCAGGCGCTCAACGTTTCCATATCGCGGCGGATCGCTCTGCTGCGGGAACTGGCGGTTCAGGGGGGGCAGATAGAGAGCCATGCCCTGCATATATTCTGTCTTGCTCTGCCTGATTATTTGGGTGTGAATGGTTTTCAGGGGCTGGCGGTGCATGCGCCGGAGAAACTGCAGATGGGGCTCAGGATCAAGAAACTGGGCAACCTGATTCAGGAAGCCGTCGGTGGCCGTGCCATCCATCCGTTTAATCTGCTGGTTGGTGGGATGGGGAAGATGCCGGGTGCGGATCAACTGCAACGTTTGAGTGGGCAACTTTCAGAGATTTGTGATGATGTGGCTGCCAGTATTGCATATATATGCAGTCTGAGGGATCTTCTTCCGCACTTGGCAATTGCTCCGGTCTGTGCTGCTAGCGGTGGTCCGTCTCTCTTCGGAGATGGTCTACTCACATCAACGGGACTGAATATCGCCGCCAGTCAAGCTGCTGTGTGGCTGAATGAGGAGATTGAATCGAATACTAACGCCAAGGTTAGCCACTTTAGCGAAAATACGTCGTTTATGGTGGGGCCATTGGCCCGCCTCATGGTGTCGATGCCGCAAAAGTATGTGCACTGTTTCCCGGATCATTCAATCAGATCATCTTTGAAAGCCAGGATAGTTGAACTGAAGATGGCTGTTGAAAGGGCACAGCTTCTGATCGAACAGTTGCTTGCTGATGGACAGGGGAAAGAACAGCCTGTCACAGTTGTCATATCGAAGGGGGAGGGGACATCGATTGTTGAGGCACCGCGGGGGACTCTTCTTCATAATTATTGTTTTGACAGCCGGGGCATTTGTACGGCAGCCAACATCATAACACCAACGGCCATCAACCAGGGTGCCATGGCTAACTCGCTAAAGGAATTGATTGCCGCCATGGATGGCGCAGATTACCACCAGATCAGGGGTGCGGCTGAAATACTGGTCCGCTGTTATGACCCCTGCATATCCTGTGCTGTCCACTGATTCGAATTTATTTTCGATTATGTGCATTTTTCTTTTGACAGGATTAAAAGTGATGTGATAGAAAGCGAGTCCCTTTTGAGACAGCAGATTTGTCC
>Ga0209212_1001811_pt1 | contig 32859 bp, 31 predicted proteins | sample RifGroC2_FD_183996 | JGI IMG/M metagenome (GOLD analysis project Ga0209212, IMG submission 183996) | Groundwater microbial communities from Rifle, Colorado, USA - Groundwater C2 (SPAdes) (version 2) | ecosystem: Environmental > Aquatic > Deep subsurface > Groundwater | place: Rifle, Colorado...
CAAGAATGGAGAGACACCCAAATTTACAATAAATAATTCTCTTATTTGCTACTTATCAAATAGTTATGTTTTCATGGGACTATAAACCGCTCAAAACAGGAAAAAGGAGGGTCAAACATATCCCGCAATCCAAAATCAAGGACAAGGGATGAGTGTGCTGCTTACTGGTAGAACGGTTTGGTGTTCCCGCAAAATAGCCCCCTCATCTGCGTGATCTGCAGGAAAGTCCTTCAAAACAATCTTTCCCCCTTTTCGCTTGATTCAATCAGTTTCCTTAGCCGGTTGAGCTTTGTCTCCTCATGCTTTGCCGAGTTGATCCAGTATATGCGGACCTTTCTGTATGATGGGGGCTGCTTTTCAAAGAAACCCCAGGCTGATTTATTTTTTCTGAACAGCTTATCCATTTCCGGAGAAAGTGAGGCCGGGAGGTTTTCATATGAGTAGCTGTCTCCGGATTTATCTTTCCTGTTGTTGAATAATTCCAGACCTGCAGGAGTCATCAGACCAGCTTCCTGAAGCTCTTCTACCTTTTTGATATTCACTTTACTCCAATTGCTTCCAGAACGGCGAGGGGTAAAACGAATGCAGAAGCTTTCTGTATCAATACTTCTTCTGATCCCGTCTATCCACCCGAAACAAAGTGCCTGGTCCACCGACTCTGACCATATCATTGAGGGCTTACCTGTCTCTTTCTTGTAATACCCTACAATAAGTTCTTTTTCAGTTTCGTGGTTCTTCTCCAGCCACTTCCTGAATTCCTTTGATCCGTGGAAAAAGAGAGGTTCCATAGAACTTTATACCTTTAAATTAATATTTAGTGTTATAGCAAGACCTATCAATGGTTTCTGAACCACGCTGCATGAGCAGAATGCTGTAATCCACCTTATGAACCGCTTAATGGAGTCGGATCATTCTCTTTGATCCTTTTTCTGCAGATCTGCTCTATCTCGTAAACACCCGGAACTCCAGAGATATAAACAAAATCAGGAACATATCTTGACCCCCCCTTTCCGCTGGTCATACGACCAGTTCTCATTTCGAGGGTAATAGTTCCCCTGTTATTATTGCCACGCACCTCAATATTTCCGTTAAACTGCTCCCAGTCGGATGACATCATCTTTCCCTTTTTGAATCGCACCAGCCGGGTTGGAGTTCCCACAAAATACCCTCCCCTTTTAAATAGTGATAATACTCCGCCAAGAAGCATAAAAAGACCAACCGACACAAAAACACTAAAAAATATTACAACGAAAATCCCGGACTGTTGCGAATTTCCCTCGTTAGAATCATTTATTTCTGATATAACCTGGTTGAAACCTCCCTGGGCAAATGAATCGAAAAAGAAAGAAAGAAATATAGAGATAAATCCCAGCCAGACTATTCCGAAGATTATCTGAAATAAAGAAGATCCAATAGGTTTTGCCCTGCGGCCCCTGACAGTAAAGTCTCTGCTTTCGGAACCCAGCGAAATGTTAAGTTCTTCCGGTAAATCGATTTGTTCGGTCATTTTTTCAGGATTAATGGTTCAAAGTAAAAATAGAAAAAAATTGGCACAATGGCACAAAGGCACAATGGCGCAAAGGTATGACCTTATGGTTCCTCTTTGAGGAAGGGATCAAAAAGAACTGAATCAAAAAAACCGTCGTACCGGTGTACCGCCGTACCGTCGCACCAAAAGCTACAAACTCTCAGCCACCAGCCATATGTTAGTCCTTGCTTTCATGTTCAGACTAATCAAATTACCATCAGTTTCAATAGGCTCACCTGTGAAACCATCAATATATTTTCCGGTTTTTGGGAAGGTAATAGTCACATTAACTGCTTCCTGATTGTAGTTATGAATTACCATACTGCCATCAGAAAGCTGCTGAACAGTCACTCTTGCCGGTGCATCAATTACCGGATCATCCTGAGGATGAAATGCCTCCCTTATGCTGTTTGCCCATGGATGAGGAAGTTCAACAAGTCCTATCTGCCGGGGAGCCAGCAAATGTTCTCCAACAGCAGCAAAATCCGCCTGCGAGAATGTGTGGGTGTTGATAACAAAAATATTCTTCTCAGTATTCCGGACAAGGAAGGGATTATTGCTTTTATCAGAGGGGCGCAGCAGAACCTCTGCTCCGTCAGGTATTATTTGATAATCCATATTGAGAGGAAACCTGAGGCTGTATGTACTGTCAGGCAGCTTAATTGATCCAATTTCTGACAGCTCTTCTTTTACCGGCCATTTTATCTGTGCCAGCTGAGCGATCTTTTCGCCATCCTTTGCTCTGGCCACGAATCCGGTTGTCATAACTATTTTCGAGCCACCGGTGAGTGATCTTTCAATTTTCGGCAGGATCGCCTCATCAGAAGCAGCCTGGGTAGGAAGAAAAACTACTCCGGCATTTTCAGGATATTTTGATTCAGGAACAAGCGAGATACCAAACATACCGATATAGTCGAACAGGTAAAGATCACCGCCTGCATCACTGTTCGGAGGCTTATATCCTGCCGGACCATCGACAGGATATTCAGCAACTGCCTCAGCCAGGGCAGCAAGCTTTTCAAAATCCTTAATCAGCAGGTGATGACCGGGGTGTCCGCTTATGAAGCTGTCGAAGCTGAAGATTATCAGCTCTTTTGCTCCGGCAAGAACACTCTGGTAAGCCTGCTCAACAAAATCACGGTCGGTACAGTCTATGTGGTCAAACCAGGCTCCTCCGTGTTTATCTCCTGCAATAGTTTTCAGCCATCTGTAATTGATAAAACCTTCATAAGGCTGAACAAAACCAAAGCGCTGGGTGTACTGACCCCTTGTTTCGGTTCCTACCCATACCCCGTCGAACATAGCAGATTCAGTTTCAACATCGTATCCGAAAATATGAAACCTGTCATACCATTGGGGATACTTTATTATCATCCTGATATCATGATTCATCTCTCTGGCAGGCTTAATGAATACCGATTGTGATATCTCAGTGAACATTGCCCTCCTGTACTCCGACCAGCTCCTGTCTCCTTTTGCTGCTTTTGATTCCATGCTCGTATCGGAAGTGCAGAGGAAATCATCGACAATAAAAGTACTAAAGAACGGGGCAGAGTCCTCGATCACTTTCCTGAGGTCATTCTGTGTTTTTGGGTTTTGCCAGTTGAACCATCCCAGCGGCCCTTCCTGTTTCACACCAAAGTCATTGCCGGGTACAGTTGCAATACCTCCAACCACCTCAAAACCATTATCCTCAAGAAACTTAACACTCGGACCAATTAGTTCCGGAGTTATAACCAGTCCACCCCGGTATACTTCAAGGTAAACTTTCGTTATTCCATAGCAGTTCAGAAGCGAAAGAACCTCTCTTTTGCCTGCCTCCGTAGTAAACATCTGTTCAACAGTGTGTGCAGTAACATAAGTGCTCAGCTGCAAATGTTGTTTCTTCTCAATTACCAGGCTCCGGAAATCGGCAGGTTCCTTCTTTGTCTCCGAACATCCGGTAATCAAAAGAGAGACGAGCATAATAAAAGTGAAAATAAATGATCTCATAATATCATTATTTGTTTAAATTTTTAATTAGAAGGCACGGATTGCGCTTCGATAAATCCGTGCCAGCCTAAGGTTTCATCTGATAAACTCTTTGGCGCTCTGCTCAAGTTATCTTAAGTTACTTCTCAAATATAACAAAACCAGTAAATATTTTTTTATTTTGCAATATGAAAATGAGATATAAAAAAGAAGTTCTTGAAGCATTGGAGCGCACAAAGGGGATAAAAACCGAAATCCTGACAGAAGATGATATTATACATCTGCCCCGGGCAGTACAGCAATACATTCGTTATACCGGTGCATCAGGTAAGGAAAAGGTGACAAATTTTCGCGTGGAATTTGATGGCAGAATAAGGTCAAAACCGGAAGATAGCTGGATGCCTCTCAGGTCGGTTCAGTATAATTTCGTTGATAAACCGACAAGGTTATTTTACATAACTGCAAGAAAAATGGGAATCCCGGCAAGAGGACTACACCTTTATAAGGATGAGAAGGCGATAATGAAAATAAAGATCGCCGGACTGTTCACAGTTGTTGATGCCAGCGGGAAGGAGATGGATCAGGGCGAAACCGTGACAGTCTTTAATGATATGTGCTTTATGGCACCTGCAACCCTTCATCAGGGGCACAGGCTATCTACAGGCAACCTGAGGGAGATTTCTGTTATGGTGAGTTCAGCATTGTCAGAGTTGAGTACAATTGCAGGGAGTTGAAGTAATAGATTATTACAATATATCCTGAATCACCGGTCATAATCGCAACAAATTCAAATTGATTTATTTTCATTCTGAAAATTTGTTACTTTTGCAGACCTGTACCGGGGTGTGGCGCAGTTGGCAGCGCGCGTCGTTCGGGACGACGAGGCCGGAAGTTCGAGTCTTCTCACCCCGACAAATGATAAAGCCTGGCACGAAAGTGCCGGGCTTTATTTTTCCGATGCGTTGAAAGCTTGCTTTCAAAAAGCAAAAGGAAAAATAAAGTCCGAAAATGAGCGTAGCGAATGAAAGGCTTTATCATTTTGGTCACCCCCTCGAAGTCCGCCCTGACCGAGCGAAGCGAGCGTCAGGGCAGTCTTCTCACCCCGACTTTTAGGTACTTAAAATCAATAAGATACAAATATTTTTTACCTTTTTGTACCTTAGAAAAAAGAGGCTGTCTCAAAAGTCGGTCTTCTTAAATCCACCCCTAAATCCCCCAGGGGGGCCTTATTGAAAGACAATGATTTATAAAGCCCCCCTTGGGGGGTTGGGGGGTTAAAATCAACTTTTGAGACAGCTTCTTTTATTTTAACTCTAATGCGTTCTGTTTTGACACACATAAATAATTTTACCTCTTTAGCAGTAAAAATTCCATTTTTAACGAAATAAGAGGATCTTTACATCTTTATTTACTGCCTTAGCAGTAATATTCTGACAAATGCTTATTGTTTTAAAAATAATTGATTATATTTACCATATAACAGTAGAATATGATAGAGTCTCAGGAATTAGCAGATATAATCAGGATGCATCGAAAAGCGGCCAAATTAAGTCGTGATAAATTAGCAGAAATGTCAGGCGTTGGTAAAACTGCGATTTACGATATTGAGAATGGGAAGGAAACAATTAAATTGGATACCTTACGAAAGATACTTAGTGTATTGAACATCAAGATAGAATTAACAAGTCCGCTAATGGACAATTTACGAAACACGGAAAATGAAAAAGGCAAAGATATATGTTAAAGGAGTTGAGGCAGGTACTTTGACCGAATTACAACAAGGGAAAGAGTATTTATTTGAATACATTGATGGGTATGAAGGTCTTGAAGTCTCAAGAACAATGTCAAAAAATATTAAAGTATATAAGTATGATAAGTTCCCGCCATTTTTCGATGGATTACTACCAGAAGGGGTACAACTGGAAGGATTGCTGAAAATTAAAAAAATCGACAAGAATGATCATTTCTCACAATTAATTGCAGTTGGAGATGACCTGGTTGGAGTTGTTACAGTTAAAGAAATTGTAGAATGAATTTATGCCCAATAACATATACCCCCTGTGGTGAAAATCGGTACAGCGAAGCAGGTCTTAAAATCTTAGCCACCGGACTGAAGACGCTAAAAGACCTTGAATATACTGCCGAAGAACAACGACAAGAGGCTTTCAACCGTGCAACGAAAATGTCAATTCAGGGAGTCCAGCCTAAGTTAAGTGCCATCCTAAGCATCAAGGATGGAAAATTCATTATTGTAGATAAAGGCGGTAGATATATTCTTAAGCCTCAACATCAATTTTATACTCAGTTGCCCGAAAATGAAGACCTTACTATGAGGTTGGCAAAAGAGATCGGTTTGGAAATACCTAAACATGGTTTATTATGGTCAAAGGATAACACATTGACTTATTTCATCAAACGGTTTGACAGGGTGGGCCAGAATGATAAAGTTCCTGTTGAAGATTTTGCACAATTGGCTGGTTTAAGCAGAGATACGAAGTATGATTATAGCATGGAAAAAATCGTTATGTTGATCGATGATTTTTGCACATTCCCTGCGATTGAGAAAATAAAATTGTTTAAAATGGTCATATTTAACTATGTAATCGGTAATGAAGATTCGCATCTTAAAAACTTTTCCATTATTACTGATGATAATCAGGTAAGGTTATCTCCTTGTTACGATTTGGTTAATTCCACAATTGAATTAAAACAACAAGATGAAGAAATTGCCCTGCCATTGAAAGGTAAGAAGAAGCATTTAACTCGTAATATTTTGATTAATTACTTTGGGATGGAAAGATGCAAACTTACTGAAAAAAGTATTGAAAAAGTTCTGGAGACAATCTCTTTAGCAATCCCAAAATGGAAGGCTTTGATTGATATTAGTTTTTTATCAAAAGAGATGAAAGGAAAGTATTATGAGTTATTGGATGAACGACTTATAATCATGGAAATTAAATAATGTCTTAATGTTCTCGCTCCATATAATGTAGATGCCTTTCCGTGAAAGCGGAAGATCATTTTATTAATTAAAATAAGTATATGAATTCAGACGATGAGGATGATATCATACAACCGGAAAAACTGCCGATTTACCGGAAAGGGAAAGAGATATTTGATATGGTTAATAAGATTACTTCTCTTATCCCGGAGAACGATGAATATCTTAATGAGGTCAGAGCCTGTATGTTAAGTGATGCGGCACTACTGACTGTAAAAGTTGCCGGTGCCGAAACAGCTGGATTGTATTGGACCATTCGACAAGGATCCCGATGATGACTTACCGTTTCATGGTTTTGAAGATGATCAAGAAGAATGAAAAGTTGCCAATAGCGCATGTCCAATATTTTAATATTTCCGGACATGTTGTCAAAACATGTCCATTTTATTCCTGAAATTGGGTTTATAGTCTTCTCACCCCTTTTTACTTTATTAGCATTTTGGAGTTGCTGTTTAATAGGTGCTGTAGTCACCCCTTCCACATCGCTTCAAATACATAAAACAACTCTTTGCTTTTCTACGAATTTTTCGTAAATTTGGATTGAAACGCTCGCTGAGTTTAATTGAAACGTCCTTTAGAACTTCTGAATTGGAAATCACAGATTGTGTAATCCATTGAGTCGGGGCTATTTATTTATCTAAAATATGAAAGTATGTGGAATCCAATTTCAATTGATCAGTTTGTAAAAATTCATTTGAAGAAGAATCCAAATGAAAAAGAAAATGTTCTCAGAGTCAGATTAGAAGCTGCGCTCGATGATTACAATAAGGGCATTAAATGCAATTGCGGGAAAGATATCTGGATAGTTGGTTCGGCAACGGCTCCTTTTGGTTGTTTCAGTTGCATTACAGGGAAAGATCATCCCCGGGGTGATTATGAAATTGATTTCGCTCTTGACAAAAGGGGTAAGGACGGAAGGAGGCATATTGATGAAATGGATCCCTGCAAAATCAGTGGAATGTTTGATGATGACGGATTTGAAATCAATCCTGATTCTATCAGGAAGCCATCTCTTTGCATGACATGTTTAAGAAATGTTGATCCTGATTGGGAAGAAGAACTGTTATGTAATCTGAACCGAAATGATCAGGTAGATGAGGAAGAATTCAAATGTGGGGCATATGAAAAATTATAACTTATGTGGAATATCACAAAATGTGATAACTTCTGAAGAGTTAATATTTGAGGTCGCAAATTGCGACCTCAAATAATATCCTGGATGGAGAAGTCTTTATATCAGATTGGCTAAAAAGAGGATTAATAGAATTTCCTATTATACGGGAGGCAGTTTATAATCCGGTTTTTAATTATGGCGAATTCGCTATAATTAGAAGTTATTCAGAGGCAAATTATTAAACTCTAAAAAAATATGTATATGGTTACTAAAACCAAAATTATTAAGGTTCAGGACATTGAAATTTCAGTTATTGCAATAAATGACATTGATTTTATTTCAATCACGGATATTGCAAAGTCACAAGATGTGGAATCAAGAGCAGCAGATATCATTAAGAACTGGATAAGGAACCGCTCAACACTTGAATTCTTAGGGACTTGGGAACAATTGTACAATCCAGACTTTAAAGTGGTCGAATTCGACCACTTTAGAATGAGAGCCGGATTACCAAGTTTTGTACTTGGACCTGGCCAGTGGGCTGAAAAAACAAATGCTATAGGAATTTATGTTAAGTTGGGAAAATATGGAGGAACGTATGCACATAAAGATATAGCATTTGAGTTTTGTTCTGCAATAAGCCCCGTATTTAAACTCTGTCTTACCAGGGAGTTCCAGCGTCTGAAAGAAGAAGAAAGTTCTAAAAAGAACCTTGAATGGAATCTTCAGAGAACTCTTGCAAAGATAAATTACAGGATTCAGACTGATGCAATAAAGGAAAACCTGATCCCTGCTTTGCCAACCGCAGCTTAAGCTTAGGTGGTGGCACAGGAGAGTCATTCAATTGTAAAACAACCAATGACAACCAAATGACGGCGCAGCCAAATGACACGAAGAATCCTTTTCACTTTGCGAAAATATCATTACCTTCGGTTTGCAAAGGGGTGAGGGAAGAGGTGAGAGGGTGAGGGGGAGACTAAGAGACTGTAAGACAACTCCACCAGGCATCTCGAACCCAGTGCCTTGCGTCCTGAGCCCCATGCCCTGTGCCCTGCGCCCTGCGCCGTCCCAAATAATCAGATCTATATTTTTTCTACCTTAGATGAGAATTATAATTCAAATTATTAAGGAATGAGCCGCGGATTTGTAAAAGAAGACGATCAGGAGGAAGTTCCGATAGTACCACAGAGGGCATATTTGCCTAAAGGAATGACAAACTTTGTTACTCCGTTTGGGATGATTCAGTTATTGGCCGAGAAGCAGATGCTTGAGAATGAAAAAAACAATTTGAATAATGCCAGCGAGAATGAGAAACGGATCGAGCTAAACTATATTAATGCAAAACTACAGCTATTGAATAACAGAATTGCTGAAGCCAGAATAGTTAGTTTAAACGATCAACCTCAGAATGAAATAAGATTCGGTGCAACGATTACTCTCAAAACAGAAGGATCGAAAAATATTCAGACTTTTCAGATTGTCGGTGTTGATGAGGCAGATATTTCCATGGGGAAAGTCTCCTTTATTTCACCTCTGGCCAGGGTATTAATAAATAAAAAAACCGGCGACAAAGTTATTTTAAAACAAGCCGGGAAAGATATTGTTTTTGAGATTATTAGCATATTATATCATAAGTGACCATTTAAATATAATTGATTTTCAACTGTATACAATTTAGCTCTTTGACATCCTGTTAATCCTGATTTGTAAGTAGCTCTTTTAGAGGCATTTTATCAAAATGAGAGATGCTTAAAATCTGTAATATTGAATTGTTTCCCGCTGTTCCGATAGCTATCGGAATCGCTGATTTTCGCAGATTCAGAATGTTTATCAGCCTAAATCTGCTCTATCTGCGTAATCTGCGGGAACTGTATTTTCGTTTCAATCCGCACTCTCATTTCAAATCGTCACGCTACAAAAAAATGCTACAATTGCGATTACTTCATAATTTCAAAGAACAAGTTTTAAAATCTAATGCCCACTAATGTATTGCTATATTAATTGAATTTTATGCAAATTGCTGACTCATTGAATAATTGATTTTCCGGAACCCTACGCCTGATTCCGATTAGCAATACCATTCGAATAAACTTTGACTGGCAGCGAGCCAATATTTAATAAAATTAAAACGAGTATCTGTAATATTTTCAGATTTACACGTCTTCACAAGCACCCAACCTTCGCCACCTCCTGCGCAAAATCTTCGACTGATAAAGTTGGCATTAGGCAGTTTAAACCTGGAACCTGGAACCTGGAACCTGGAACCTGGAACCTGAAATCTGGAACCTGAAACCTTGAGCCCTGCGTCGTGAGTCGTGAGCCTTGCGTCCTTTCTCTTTTTACAGCCTCTACAGCCTTCCCTGTATTAAGTATCTAATCAGCTGCTTTGATGTTTACACTGTATGAGGCTCCCTGAAATGCTGCCAGAGTTGAATACTGACATAAATTCCCTGTAAAGTAGAAAGAGAACCGGTGATTATGTCCGGTTAAGACAGCTATGATTTTATTGCTGTTTGATGTCAGGACATCCATAAAGGTTGCCATTCCCTGCTGACTGGGTTTATTGTTCAGATTGTAGGGGATATGGCTTAGAATAACTATTGGTTCGGGTTTTTTAAGCTGATCCTTCATAAACCCGATCTGACTTTCGTTTACCTTGCTGGTTGAATTATCAATACCTACAAAATTGATACCTTTAATGACCGTGGAATAGAATAGTGGATTAAGACCATTGTACAGTGGCAACAAGCTCTTCTTTGTCCAGACCTCTCTCAGAGAATCGGACGTACCTGGTAATCCTTCATAATGCCAGTCGTGGTTTCCTGAAATATACAACCATGGAATTCCTGTTGTGTTTAACCTGTCATATACATATTTTACTGACGCAGCTGAAGGGAAGTTGACAATATCTCCTGTAAGAAGCAGTAATTCAACTTTGTCCTTTTTGGCATTCTGAAGTATGTCATCAAGATATTCAAATGTTGTTTCACTTGTATCGAGGGAATAATGCTTCCGGGGGTTCATATAGGCTTTGTGCATCCGTTCGCCATACTGCATCATATCAGCTTCTTTCTCATCAGCTATGCTTATGTGAGCATCAGTAATCTGGATTATTTTCAGACTGTCTTTATATCCGGGGATCTTTATTGTAGCCGGCAGGAAACCATTATTACCCAGGTAGTGACTTACTTTTTCAGGATTATTTACACTGGTACAGCTTAGAGTAAATAGCAGGATAAGTAATCCTGCGGAAAATGAGTTAAATTTTTTCATTATGAATATGTTTTTATGATGAGACTTATGTTTTCATTTTCATTCATTGTCATTTCATGTATGATAATATTAATTTTAAAAAAGCTCCTTCCTTAAGTAAAGTTATCATTTTCAACTTTAAAACTGATTACCGGCAATCAAGTTATGTCCGGGGATATGATAGTTCCGGAATACTATGGATTGAAGGGCCCCCGGAGTGACATAAGGCGGGGCTATTTTGATTTTTTTGATGCCATAACCGGATTATCCCTGATATAATTCCTGATTCTCATCAGATGCTGAACGGATCTTATAATATGGTCGTAATACCGGGGTTGCCACCTGAAATCCGGGTCAATCAGATGGATTTGTTTTGAAACGGCCGATTTGTATGATCCGGCATAACAACAAATTGATCCAGACCGACATTTTTAAAATGATCAGGGATTTCCTGCCACAGATTTACGGCGATTTTTCCCATTTCCGATAAAACAACTGCCCCGTTTATAATTATTCCGAAATAAGGTATTTTGTCTTTTGTGCAGATTGTTACAAAATATTTTCCGGGTAATGTATAATCATGACCCAATAATCGTTTTGAGCCGATCACATATTTGTTCCTGTACAGAGGTCGCATAATTAATTGCAACGAGATGATACAAGTTACAAATTTTTCATGATTCATATTATCTGTGCAATATATTTTATCAGATTAGCTATGTCTGAAAGGTGTTCTCAGGCCGGGCGAAGTGAGCCGTCCGCGGAACCTTAGAACAAAATTTCATCTTATCCTGATTATTCTTACTTTTACCTGAAGCACCAGTGATTTAGCTGAATGGAGATAAGCGCCAGTATGTCAAATGACAATATAATGACACGAAGTAAAAGACACACGAAATGCAAATGATACGAGCAATCATCCTTTTATTCCTCCTGACTTCCTGCAGCTCCTGCACATCTTTGAAAAAAGAGAATACTAACCCGGACAGGATTACAATAGCCTGTTACTATTTCCCCAACTACCACACCGGTGATCGGCGGAATATAATAAATAAAGGTCCGGGATGGTCTGAATGGGAACTTGTTAAAGCCGCTGTTCCCCGTTTCCCGGGTCATAAACAACCCAATATACCCGCCTGGGGTTACACCGATGAAAAAGATCCTGCAGTAATGGCTCAAAAAATAAGAGCTGCCGCAATTAACGGTATCGACTGTTTTATTTTCGATTGGTATATGTATGGTGATGGTCCTTTTCTGAACAGGTGTTTAGATGAAGGATTTCTGAAGGCAAAAAATTGCGACTCTGTGAAATTCGGGCTCATGTGGGCTAACCACGACTGGGTGGATATTCATCCCTACACCCGTGGTGCTGAACAAAGACTTCTCTATCCGGGAGAGGTATCGCCACAGCAGTTTGAGGAGATCTCCGATTTTGTTGTAAAGGAATATTTCACCCGGCCCACCTATTGGAAGATTGACGGCAAAGCTTACTTTTCGGTATATGATGTGCAGAAATTTGTAAAAGGATTCGGAAGTATCGAAGCCGCAAAAAACGCCATGGACCGTATGAGACAAAAGGCCATTGCAGCAGGACTGAAAGGCGTTCACTGGAATCTCGTTGCCTGGGGAAATCCCATACTTCCGGTTGAAAAGGCACCGGCTAATACAGCAGAACTGATTAAGATGCTTGGATTTGATTCCGCAACCTCATACGTCTGGATCCACCACGTTCAGCTGCCCGATACCATGACTGATTACAATTATGTCAGGGATGCTTACCTGGCTCACTGGGACAAAGCTAAAACAGAATACGGAGTACCTTATTTCCCCAATGTAACTATGGGCTGGGACCCTACGCCCCGTTGCAGCATTGAATCTGAATGGGCCAACGTTGGTTATCCGTTTATGAATACAATAAGCAACAACACACCTGAAAACTTCAGAAAAGCCCTTCAGCTGACAAGGGAAAAACTGCTCGCTTATCCGGCGGGGCCACGGATCTTCAACATCAACTGCTGGAACGAATGGACCGAAGGGAGCTATCTTGAACCGGATGTGGTTAATGGAATGTCCTACCTGGAGTCAATAAAAGAAGTATTTCAAGGGAAGGAGGAGTAAGGGAGAGGGGAGAAAATGTCATTAAGTGGTCATTCAATTGTCATTCAGTAGTCATTTAATTGTATGAAAATTATTGACCACAAATGACAGCGAAGCGAATGACAACCATATGACCCGTGTAGCGCAAATGACAGCCTTCCGCATAAATTTCTGATTCACGGTTACAGTTTTATGATCGGAGATTCGTCATCTATGTGGAACTGTGGAACTAACTGGTATTTTCACCCTGTAAAAGTTATCTTTGTGTAAATGCTCAATACATTTAACGATACTTAAAGTAACATTTGCTCTATGAAGAAAATATTATCAAATCATAAATCGCTGACAATTAGTTTATCGGGAGTGCTGATGATGACATTATTGAATTATCAGTTTCTTATGGGTCAGACGGAGATTACGAAGTGGCAATATGGGAAGAGCGGGGCTGTTTCAATAACTTATGATGATGGCTCAATTAATCAGTTCCGGAAAGCTGTGCCAATCATGAACCGGCTTAACCTGCCCGGTACCTTCTTCATAAATACCGGCAATATACCCGGGTCGGAATACCAGCCTAAATTTATTGGTCGTCCGGTATCAGAGATAATAAGTGAAGCCGGATCGCTTTCCACTAACAAGGATAATTTCTATGAAAGGGCTTCAGCTGCAAGATTTCTCGGATATAAAGGAACTTCGGAGTATTTTTCAAAGGCAGGTGCTCAGCTTGATGCAGGGAAGGATGAAGAAGCTTATAAGACCATTGATGAGCTTTACAGAAAAGTAAATAAGGGTGAACTCCCGCCAGAGACTGAAAGAAAGGTGAACACTGAAAATACACTGACCTGGGAGATGATTAAAACATATGCTGCCCAGGGACATGAATTTGCCAGTCATACTATTGGGCATCCGTATCTTGGAGTGCTTGATGAGCCTAATATGCTTTATGAGCTTGAAAAAAGCCGGGAGGATATTCTTAACAAGCTTGGACCGGAACATACATTTTCAGCAGAGACACCGTATTGTTCTCAGGATAAAAGGGTTCTGGAATATACCTGCAGGGTTTATCCGGCAGTAAGGAGCAGCCTTACCGATGAATACTTTCAGCAGATCAGGTTTTTAAACCGGACAACACCGGTCGGTCAGAACAGTGAATATGTTCAGTGGCAGCGCGGAACCTATACAAGGAAGCCTCTGCAGGAATATAAGGCCTGGGTTGATACAACAGCGGATCAGCAAAATGTCTGGCTTGTTCTTGTAATCCACGGACTTGATGGAATCGGGTGGGAATCGGTAAAGAGCGAAGAGATGGATGATTACTTCAGGTATATCAGGGCAAAAGATGATGTTCTGTGGATTGCCACTTACAGGGATGTAACAAAGTATATCCGTGAGAGAAAGCATGCAGAGGTAAAAGCCTCAGTGACAAAGAAAAAAATAACTGTCAGTCTTACCCATACGCTTGATAAATCAGTATATAATTTCCCCCTCACAATTAAGACTGTTGTCAGTCCGCAGTGGAAGGAAGCTACTGTAAAACAAGGCAGTGATGTCAGGATAATCAAAACGGTTCAGAAAGGGAGCGAAACATATGTACTATATCAGGCCATGCCCAATGCCGGTATCATTGAGATTACACGATGATTGCCCTGCGTAGGATGTCCTGAGCCCTGAGCCGTGCGTCGTGAACCATTTATTGTCATTCAATGGTCATTAAGTAGTCATTCAATTGTAAAACACTTGACGACAACAAATGACGGCGCAGCCTAATGACTCGAAGCTATTGACCACCAATGACGCCCGAAGGACTAATGACGTGCGAAGCACAAATGACCATGAATGACGGCCCCGCCTTGCGGGATAAACTCCGGCCGAATGTCTGAATTAATTATTAGCTTCATGTTTCCGAAGCACTTAAATTTGAACAAATATCAGATTTTATGATAGTACTTGATATTGAAACTACGGGGCCTGATCCCCGGCGTCATTCGATAGTTGAAGTCGGAGCCATCGATTTTGATTCTCCTGGAATTTTTTTTAATGAAAGATGTCAGATCCGGGATGGGGCTGAAATTGATTTTAAAGCATTGGAAATAAATGGACTGACACTTAATGAAATTCAGGATCCTGCAATTCTTACACAAAAGGAATTAATATCCGCGTTCATGATCTGGACAGACCAGTTAGAAGATAAAACTATTGCAGGTCAGAATGTAGACTTTGATATAAACTTCCTTAACGAGAGTTTCGCGAGATGCGGGTTAAACTTCAGTTTGGGAAAAAGAAAAGTCGATCAGCATTCAATTGTCTATGCTCATTTTCTGAAAAGAAATATCAGGCCTCCTTTAAAAGACGGATTCTCAGATTTGAATAGTGATATTATAATGAGTTATGTCGGATTACCACCCGAGCCAAAACCGCACAGGGCAATTAACGGAGCAAGATTCGAAGCAGAAGCACTGTCGAGACTCATTTACGGTAGGAGTATGTTTGAGGAATTTGAAAAATATGCAATTCCGGATTACCTTTAAAAATTAAATCCATTAACCGCAAAGGTCGCAAAGGCCTTAAGTTATGATCTTGATATCAATCATAGTAGTGCCGCGAAGTGGCACAATGTGAATAACCGCGGGTGCAACCCACGGTAAACTGCAAACTAAGAGTTACAGCCCTGAAGGGGCTGAATATTAGACTAATATTAAGTTCATTATTCAACCCCTCCGGGGTTGCAGGAGAGTTTTTTGTCTTTACCGTGGGTTGCACCCACGGTTATTCAAATTAAACCCCTTCGGGGTAAATAAATCAATTCAAAAAATCAATGAGCACTTATTTGTAATTCCTGATACTTACAATTTAATATAGAAATCAAATACTAATTTGCTCCATGTTTCCATCCCTTCATAGAATTCAGCCAAATCGGATTTCTCAACCCAGTCTGCCGTCATTTTATCTGTTTCATTAATATATACCTCTTTAGTTGATACATGGATGTTATACAATAGTCCGATATGAACCCTGCCAACCGGGATTGTATCATCGTTTATAAAGCCAATAAATTCAACATCCTCTATCGAACATCCATTCAGTAATCTGACTTCTTCATATAATTCTCTTTTCAATTCATTAATTAAATATTGTTCTTTCGAACTCATAGAGTTGTCAGGATTCATATGACCTCCTGCTCCCAAAGTGAATTTATTGTGTAATCTTTTTTCTGTCTGCCCCGATCTCCTCCTGAATAGATAAAATGATTCTCTGTTGGAGATAATTGCATACGGAATTATCTGTTTAAAAGAAGGGTCTTCTTCCAGTTCACTTCTTTTACGAAACAGACCATTTTGAACAATCCTTTTTAATACTTCACTATTTTCCTTTATTAAACCTTTTTTTATATAAGGTATTAATTTCCATAACTCGTCTGTCGGAAAAGCAAATACTAACTCCCCCATGTTATTCATCATTATTCAGGCATAACGGTATAACGGCACAACAGCATAACAGCGATTCAAGACTGCAAGACCGAACGACCTCATTAAACAGCCATACTCCTTCTGATCGGAGGATGAGGATTATAACCTTCTACAACAAAATCATCAATAGTCAGCTGATCAAATGGTTTTTTTGTAATGTGTAATTTAGGTAAAGGTTTGGGTTCCCTTGACAATTGTTCCAGAATAGCAGTTACGTGATCATATTTTTCTTCATTGCCATCCCCGGGAGCATTTTTATTGATCCATTCAACAACTTCGAGGTACTCTTCTCTTGCAGAAACATTTCTTATTCTTTTTTGAAGTTCCCTGAAGTTATCTTTGTGCCATTGAGTTCTCTTACCGATACCGGCATAAAAATGTGAATCTCCGAAAGTATGGATAAATGTTTTTGGGACCATCCCTGCTTCCTGAGCAATTACCTGGGTAAGAGCAGCATAACTGGCTATATTAAAAGGAACACCCAGAAACTGATCACAACTTCTCTGGTAAAGCTGCAATTCCATCTCCCCTTCTTCATTGGCAGTTGCCTGGTATAAAACATGACATGGAGGCAAAGACATTCTTGGAGTGTCGCCGGGATTCCATGAATCAACAATATGTTTCTTTCCGGTTGGTTTCTTTCGCAGACCATATATCAGATTTGTTAACTGATCTATTTCAACAAACTTTCCTTTTTCATGATCAAAATATTCCCATCTTCTCCATTGTTTTCCGTAAATTGGTCCGGCATCGCCCCATCTTTCCGCAAATGCAGGATCTTCTTTTATTCTCTGACCATATTCTTCCATTGCTTTGTCCCAGTCGGGAGAATACTTTGCAATACTTTCAGGGAAAATTCCCTCTTTTTGCATGCCGGGAAGATTGCCCTGAAAAGCATCAGGTCTCCAGACAGGTGCGTTATTGTCTTCAAGATATTTAATATTTGTATCCCCTCTTAAGAACCATATTGTTTCATGAAACATAGATCTTGTAGCCATCTTTTTAGTAGTTAATAATGGATACCCTTCTCTAAGATCATATTCGTTCTGATACCCGAATAAAGAGATTATCCCGGATTCTTTGCTTCCTCCTTTAAAATTTGAACGGTTAGAAGTTAAAATTGCTTTTGAATGATCTAAATATTGTTGCGCCATTTCTTATTCAGTTAAAAATCAGTACTATTTAATAAGAAAAATTACAGTCTGGTTATTTTTTTAAAAGTAGTTATTATTCCTGTCTGTTATCAGACTCCAATGTTTACTTAATAGAAAAATATTAACAAAAGAGGTTAATCGTTGTTCTTAAATACCCTATCAGTTATAAATAATATACAAATACCTATCTGTATACCGGGGAGTGGCTAATGCCATTCAGAGTTTCTCAATCCTTTTTATTAAATTAGCTTGGTTTATGTCTAATGATCTTAAATACAATCTGGAAAAAATGAATTCTGAAGAAGAGGAACATAATAATGAACACTGCCACAAATGAGGATCTGCATTTAGCTTTTGATTTTGTTAAATCCACAAATCGCAACATCTTTCTTACAGGCAAAGCCGGTACAGGTAAAACTACATTCCTGCGTGACCTGAAAAAATCATCTCCAAAACGAATGATCGTTGTGGCCCCGACAGGAGTAGCTGCAATAAATGCAGGAGGTGTTACCATACATTCATTTTTTCAATTGCCTTTTCACCCATATATTCCATCGTTTTATTTATCAGAAAAAAACCCTGGTAACCAGGCTGAACAAAATGATCTTACTGGTTATAAAATGAGCCGTGAAAAGATCAATATTATCAAAAGCCTTGATCTTCTTGTTATTGACGAGATAAGTATGGTAAGGGCTGATACACTCGACGCCATTGATTCTGCATTGAGGCGATACAAAAACCATCATCTTCCATTTGGCGGTGTGCAACTGCTATTGATTGGTGATCTCCAGCAACTTGCTCCGGTTGTAAAAGACGATGACAGGGAAATAGTAAAGAAATATTATGATTCACCATTTTTCTTCGGAAGCAGGGCCCTCAGCTGCACCGATTACATAACAATTGAGCTGAAACATATTTACAGGCAGAATGATCAGGTTTTTATTAACCTGCTTAATAAAGTCCGCGACAAGCATGTGGATTCCGATGTCCTAAGCGAACTTAATAAAAGATATATTCCTGATTTTGACCCTGATTCCGGTGGGGGATACATTACTCTTACCACTCACAATAATCAGGCCCGGGCGCTAAATGATTCAAAGCTTGAGAAACTTCCCGGCACCACTCATTCCTTTACAGCAATAATTAAGGATGAATTTCCGGAGTTTTCCTATCCTAATACCAGTGAACTGATTCTAAAAAAAGGTGCCCAGGTTATGTTTGTAAAGAATGATATATCGCGCGATAAGCTTTTCTTTAACGGGAAAATAGGTAAAGTTGAATCTTTTAAGGACGATTTCATTGTGGTTAAGTGTCCCGACGACGATTTTCCAATCAGTGTTGAGAAGGCCGAGTGGCAAAACATGAAATACACTCTCGATGAGGAAACTAAAGAGATTCAGGAGACAGTTATCGGAACATTTACACAATACCCTCTCAGGTTAGCCTGGGCAATAACAATTCATAAGAGTCAGGGACTTACTTTCGACAGAGCTGTTATTGATGCATGCGCTGCTTTTGCACATGGACAGGTGTATGTGGCACTCAGCCGGTGCCGTACTTTAGACGGACTTGTACTAAGCACCCGGATCAATCAGCGAAGTATAACCGACGATCCCGCTATTTCTGACTTTATTATTAAAACCGGACAAAATCAACCTGACCAAAAGCAACTGGCAGAATCGAAAAAGGATTACCGGCGGATGCTTCTGACAGAACTTTTCGATTTTACTCCCCTTACATATAACCTCAACTATTGTCAAAAAGTTGTAAGTTACCACCAGGACAGCATTTTGGGAAATCCCCGGGAAATGCTGGAAAATTCTTTAACCGCCATCAGGACAGACCTTATTGATGTATCTGAAAAATTCCACCCACAATGGAGTGGACTTTTAAATGGGGAAATTAATGCTGAATCAAATATTCTTCTGCAGGAACGGGTAAAAAAAGCAGCCGTATTCTTTTCGGTTAAACTTGAAGTCGCTCTGAAGGAAATTCTGGCCGGGTTTTCAGTGGAAACAGATAATAAGACAGTACGTAAATCAGTTACCGAAGCTCTGGAGCGCACAAGAAAGGAGGGTGTCATTAAGTTAGCCTGCCTTAATGCTGTCGCATCCGGTTTTGAGATCAGTAAATATCTCGATGCCAAAGCCAAATCAGCCATTGATATTCCTGCAGTAAAATCACATTCTGCAAAGTCAGTGGATGACACTTCCGGAATTATTCAATATCCGGTTTTGTTTCGACAGATTAAAGAATGGCGTAATATTAAAGCCAGGGAAATGGAACTTCAACATTATATGATATTGCCACAGAAAACAATGGTTACATTGGCCAATTTTACCCCACAGACTCTGTCATCTCTTAAAATGGTTAAGGGTATGGGAAAGAAGAAATCAGAAAAATTCGGTGAAGAACTTTTAGATATTATTATTGCATATTGCAAAAAAGAAAAAATTGAACCACCTGTAGAAACTCTTACTGAGAATGAGATTCCAAAAAAGATAAAAAAAGAAACAAGGAAAATTAGTTACGATCTTTTTAATGAAGGTAAATCAATTTCACAAATCGCAGAGGAGAGAATGTTGAATATAACTACTATTGAGGGTCATCTGGCTTATTATGTAGGAACAGGCGAAATTCCAATCAATAAATTTGTATCAAAGGAAATAACAGACCTTATCTCGGACCATTTTAAAGGAACCGATGATTTTAAAATGGGCCCGGTTAAAATCATTCTGGGAGAAAAGGTGTCATGGAGCGACATAAAGTTTGTAATTAAACATCTTATGTTTCTCAAAAAATCTAAAAATGACACCCGGCAAGGTGTAGATCCTTAGAAAAGGTATCGGGATCCCTCTCCTGGCTTCAACGGTTTTGCGAGCCTGAAATACGATGCCAGCGAACAGGTTCAGTTCAGAAATGATGATTCATCAATAACTTTACCATTGCTGTCGGTACCATGTATTTTAATGCCGATTTGTATTTTAAGTTCTTCTATATCAATTATGGAACGAATAACATCCTTGAGTTCATCCGCATCCTTTATATCAAAATCGTCATCATCAAAGTAAAGATGGAAAAACAGATTCGATCCTTCCTTTTCTATCCTGCTTAATCCTTTTATAATTTTAATAATCCAGAGAAGGGAAGAAGAGTTGAAATATTCAAGCCTCAGGTAAAAATTTGTCACATCCCGGGGCATTTTTACATATTCATCAACCCACTCCACCAAAGGTTCGTAAACTTCAGCCGCATTTTCAGGAAAAGACCTTCCCTGTAATATAAGATCCCCCGTTAGAGTGTCACACTCAATATTCGGTGTTTTTGTAGTTCCGCCGATACTTAAATTTTTGAATTCTCTCATAATACAAAATTCAAATTAATATTTAAGATTCTCTATCAGCTAAACATAATAGTCAATAATCTGCAAAATTAATAATTACACTGTGAAAATGCTAATAAAAACCTTGCCCGCTATCATCACGACAAAAAAAGCCGTGCACAAAAGTGTATGGATTTTTCTTTTATGTCACCCACCCGAAGACTGCCCCGGCTTATGACAAATGGATGTCTAATTTCGCCACTATTCCTCAAATTCCTCTCCTGTGGAACATGTGAATAATGTAAATCATTTGTGAAATTGTGTAACGCTTACCCTTGTCAGTTGGTTTATCTTTGTTCTAGCTGAAATTCAGGGATATCTTATATCCGGTTTATTCTTAAATGAGATAGGATATTTTATCAGACACTAAATCTCTAATATTTAAAAATATGGAACATAAAAAGCTATTAACAATCTTTACATTAGTATTGATTGTTTTATTTACGGGGTGCAGAAAAGATGATTTTGTAGGGAATGTCGGAGTATGCCCCCTTGTGATATCAACAGATCCGGCCGATGGTGCAACAGGCGTACCTTTTAACAAGGTAATTACGGCAACATTCAATGTGGAAATGAATCCTGCAACTATCACCACAACATCTTTTACCATAGCAGAAGAAGCAAAAGGAGAAATGTTAACAGAGGGTGTAGTTACATATTCAGGAAAAACGGCAACATTTACTCCTTCCAGCCCTCTTGATCCCAATACAACTTATACCGGGACCATTAAGAGATCGGTTAAGGGTTTGACAGGACTTGCTTTACAGGAAGATTATGTCTGGACCTTTAAAACCGCTACTGTACCCACAGTAACTTTAGTAGATCCATTAAATCTGGCAACAACTGTGGCACTCAATAAGGTAGTCAGTGCTACTTTCAGCGAAGCGATGGATCCACTGACAATTACTGCATCGACATTTACCCTTATGAATGGGCCGGTTCCTGTTTCAGGTGTAGTAACCTACTCAGGCACTAGTGCTACATTTACGCCAGGCAGTCCTCTTTTATTAGGTAAAACTTATACGGCTACAATTAAAACCGGAGCTAAAAGTATCACGGGAGTAGCACTGGCAAGTAATTATATATGGACATTCTCAACCGGAGCACTTATCGCTCCAACAGTTATTTCCACCGACCCATTAAATCTGGCAACAAACGTGGTCCTGACTAAAGTGATCAGCGCTACCTTCAGTGTTGCAATGGATCCGGCAACAATTACTAATGCAACTTTTAAGTTAATGGATGGACTAACTCCTGTAACAGGTGTTGTAACCTACTCCGGCACCACTGCTACATTTACGCCAGGCAGTCCTCTTTTGTCAGGAAAATCTTATACGACTACAATTACAACCGGAGTTAAGAATTTAGCTGGTACTGCAATGGTAAACAACTATGTATGGGCATTCTCAACAGGAGCAGTTGTGGCACCCACAGTGATCGATACTGATCCCTTAGACCTGGCAATAGATGTGCCTCTGAATCAGTTAGTCAGTGCTACTTTTAGCGTACCTATGGATCCTTTAACAATCACAACATCTACCTTTACTTTAATGGATGGTGTGACACCGGTTACAGGTACAGTAGCCTACTCAGGCATAGTTGCAACCTTTACACCAGACAGTCCTCTGCCGGCAGGTAAAACATATACGGCCACTATTACCACCGGAGCTAAGAATGTTGCAGGTACAGCAATGACAAATGACTATGTATGGAACTTCACAACACCATATTCATTAGCTGTAGCAGCTGTCAATGGAGCTGTTGCAAAATTCCCGGACCAACCAACATATAATTATGGAACCTCAGTACAAATTACTGCAATTCCTGATTTGGGATATGACTTTGATTCATGGAGTGGTGATGGCAGCGGTATTATAAATCCATTAAATGTCATTATGGATGCAAATAAAATCATCACAGCTAATTTTATATTAGCACCGGTTAGTGCTTGTCCGCCAATAGTAGATCTGGGAACAGCTGGTAATTACGTAATCCTGGCAGAATCTGGAATCTCAACTACCGGAGTCACTCAGGTTACTGGTAATATGGGAATTAACCCTGCAGCAGCAACATTTATAACCGGATTCGGATTAATTCTTCCGGCCGGTAGCTCATTTTCAACATCAAGTTTAGTTGTTGGAAAAGTCTACGCACCAGATTATGCCGCTCCAACTCCAGCTAATCTGGTAACTGCAACCGGAGACATGCATACTGCATATACTACAGCAAATGGATTAGTAGTTCCGGCACCAACGAATGAATTCATGGCAGGGAATCTCAATGGTCAAACATTAACAGCAGGTATCTATAAATGGAGTTCAAATGTTGGAGTAACAAATGGTATCATATTGGATGGTGGAGGTGATAATTGTGCAACATTTATATTCCAGATAGCTGGTGATCTTACAGTTGCAAACAGTGCAATCATAACATTACAAAATGGTGCACAGGCTAAAAACATCTTCTGGGTAGTAGCAGGTTCTGGTGCTGTTCTGGGAACAGGTGTTGATTTCAGCGGAAACATTTTATGTAAAACTTTAATCTCCTTAAATACCGGAGCTAAGATTAACGGCAGATTGTTAGCACAAACCGCAGTTACATTAAATGCAGCTACTGTAGTTAAACCATAATTAAATCAGGTATCTCCCCCTTCGGGGGGATTTACTTAATCATAAACAATAAGCTATAAACAATAATAATATGAAAGCTGAAACTAAATTTAAAAAAAGATCACAAACAATGTGGTCGCATTATACCCTCATGATCAAAGCTGTTATTATAAGCGCTTTAGTCCTTATGGGTATTCAGACTTCACTTCAGGGCCAGGATAATAAGTACACGAAACCTTCATGGTGGTTTGGCGGTGCTGCCGGTGCAAATCTAAATTTCTACCGGGGCTCCACCCAGGAATTGAATGCAGATTTAATTGTTCCCGCTATCTTTCATGATGGCTTTGGCGTAGGGCTTTATCTTGCCCCGCTTCTTGAATTTCATAAGCCTGACACAAGGCTTGGCTTTATGCTGCAGGCAGGATTTGACAGCCGTAAAGGCAAGTTCGACCAGATAGTCAATCCCTGCAACTGTCCGGCAGATCTATCCGCTAAGCTTACCTATCTAACAATAGAGCCCAGCTTACGGTTGGCGCCCTTTAAATCAAATTTCTATTTGTATGGCGGCCCGCGTCTGGCTTTCGATATGGCAAAATCATTCAAATACGATGAGGGTATCAATCCTGATTACCCTGATCAGGAAAACCCTCCTGAGATAACCGGCGATTTCAGCAACATGCGATCATCAGTCTTCTCGATGCAGATCGGAGCCGGGTATGATATAAATCTCTCTTCTCCGGATAAACAAGGTCAGGCCGTACTCTCTCCTTTTGTCTCTTTTCAACCATATTTTGGACAGGATCCCCGTTCAATTGAAACATGGAATATTACAACTGTAAGAGTTGGAGCGGCACTGAAATTCGGTAAGGGCAAAAAAATTGAACAACCTGTTAAAGCAGCAGCAGTTGTTGTTGTACCGGATCCTGAAGTTAAGTTTACTGTAAACTCTCCGACTAATATTCCGGTTCAACGAAGGGTAAGAGAAACTTTCCCTGTTCGTAATTATGTATTTTTCGATTCAGGATCAGCAAAGATATCTGACCGGTATGTATTGATTACCAAAGATCAGGTAAAAGACTTTAAAGAAGACAGGCTGGAAACATTTACACCTAAACAGCTTTCAGGTCGTTCACAGCGACAGATGACCGTCTATTATAATGTTCTCAATATTCTTGGTGACCGTATGGGAAGATTTCCTGCAACTGTTGTCAGGCTATCAGGAGCATCGATGGAAGGCACAGAAGATGGATTGGCAATGGCAGAATCGATCAAAAAATACCTTGTAGATATTTTTGGGATTGAGCCTGGCAGGATTAATACTGAAGGCAGGATTAAACCAAGAATTCCATCAGAACAGCCAGGCGCCACAAAAGAACTTGACATGCTTCGTGAAGGAGACCGCAGAGTAACTATCTGGAGCGAATCGCCGGAATTAATGATACAATACCAGACCGGTCCGAATACCCCGCTGAAGCCTGTGGAATTTGTTGGTGTACAGGAAGCGCCTGTTGACAGTTATATCACTTTCAATGTAGAGGGAGCAGAAGAAGCATTAACATCATGGTCAGTTGAAGTGAAGGATGATGCCGGAAAAGTGCAGAATTTCGGACCTTATTCCAAGGAAAAGGTAAGTATTCCCGGAAAAACTATTTTGGGTACACGTCCGGAAGGGAATTATAAGGTGACAATGGTCGGCAAGACAAAGAGTGGCAAGACTGTAAGACAGGAGACTCCCGTACACATGGTACTCTGGACGCCTCCGGAAAATGAAGAAGCATTGAGGTACAGTATTATTTTTGAGATCAATGACTCAGATGCAATCAATATTTATGAAAAATATCTTACAGATGTTGTTACTCCGAAGATTCCTAAAGATGGAACAGTCATAATTCATGGGCATACCGATATTATCGGAAATGATGTACACAACCAGGAGTTATCTCTGGCCAGAGCTAACGAAGTCAGTGGCATTATGAAAAGTGCCCTCTCGAAAACCGGCAGAACAGATGTTAAATTTGAAGTATTAGGATTTGGCGAAGATGAAACCTTAGCCCCGTTTGAAAACAAATATCCGGAGGAACGTTTCTATAACAGGTCCGTTATAATTGATATTATTCCATCCGGTAAATAGGTTCACACAGGTAATTTAAATCAGGTTTAGGGTGAGAGGCTGTCTGATCAGGATCAGGCAGCCTTTTATTATATTTACCCGGGATAGTAGCTTACATTTACAGAATCGTCCTGAGTGGAACGCAAATGAGTTGAAACCATATGTTTATACCGAAGGTGAAACGGACTTTCATTTTCTCTTCGATGGATTTTTATTTCTTGAGATATTCGATAATATTCAAGGATATGAATGGGATCCGGGTTTTAAATTCAAAACTGGATATATGGGAAAAGAAGGAATACAAACACATTCAGCTTGATGGTTTTTACTGGGTTCATGAAGCTGCAGGTAAGGACTTCAGTATTATTCCTGAAGTAAAAGAATACCTGAAGAAAAAAGATATGAAACTGTACTGGATTCCTTACTGGAAAGCTGAAAGAGCTGAACAGTGGGCGTCACTGGGCTTCGACTTAGCCTATCACCGTCTATACCGGTTTCATTCATTACACTGCATACCGAATCGAAGTTCATTCCGGGCCGGTAATCGGGCCATGTCCAGAACATTGGATAATCAGAAGCCTTCTCTGTTTTATCCCCGGAACAGGCAACTAAACTAATAATAGTATTGAACAGAATAATAAGCCTAAGATAATTCATGGTCTGTATTTTTAATATTAAAACTCAGAAATAGGGAAGAATTATCTTCCCGGGGTACTCCCGGCATTTTAACCACGGGACATCAAATTTAAGCTATTTTTTATCAAATACCGGAAGCCGGTTTTTTACGCGATACTTTATTCTGAGGTACCTGTTGTTCCCGGTAATATATATCATTTATGTCCTCTTTTTTTTAAATATAATATTATATTTGAGAATATCGTTTTTTGGAATATTTTAATGGCTTGTAATTATTTTATATATAAATAATTATGCCATTTTTAATATTTGAAATGCATTTTCTGTTAATGTTATGAAGTTTTGAAAACGGAATAGATACATTCTATATATTAATATAGAGGTATAATTTATAACTATTTATTCATCTGCTTTTTTAATTCATGGCTAATTAAAACATAATAAACGAAAGGAGCATGTTATGAGTACCCAGATCAAAAACCACCCCCTTGTTAATACAACAGAACCTAATCTCCTTGAAGGAACTTTCAAATACTCTCTTCCTCCTCTGATTAAATTCGATGGCCCGATAGTTGAGTATATCGATGGAAAACCTGTGGAATTTGATACCAGATCCTTACTGAAAAGAGACATTTTCATAACTGATACAACTTTCAGGGACGGGCAGCAGGCAAGACCTCCATATTCGGTTGAGCAGATGGTTAAGATTTATGATATGCTCTCGAAACTGGGAGGACCTAATGGTGTCATACGTCAAACAGAGTTTTTTCTCTATACAAAAAACGACAGAGAAGCTCTGGACAAATGCAGGGATCTGGGTCATAAATATCCGGAATGTACAGGATGGATCCGTGCCAATAAAGGTGATTTTCGTCTGGTTAAGGAAGCGGGCCTGAAAGAAACGGGTATGCTTACCAGCTGTTCTGATTTTCATATTTTCCAGAAGCTGAAATTTAAAGATCGCAAGGAATGTATCGATGCATATTGTGAAGTAGTTGAGGCTGCATTTGAAGCTGGTATAAGACCAAGGTGCCACCTCGAGGATATAACCAGGTCTGATATTGACGGATTTGTTCTGCCTTTCGTTGAACGGCTTATGAAAATGAGTGAACAGGTGCCTGACGGACTTAAAGCAAAGATAAGATTATGCGATACTATGGGCTTTGGAATAAGTTATCCGGGAGCTGAACTACCCCGAAGTATTCCGAAACTGATATATAAACTGAACAAAGAATGTGGTGTGCCGGGTGATCGACTTGAATGGCATGGACATAATGACTTCCATAAAGTCCTTATCAACGGAGCAACTGCCTGGTTATATGGCTGCAATGCTCTGAATGCAACTTTATTTGGAATCGGAGAAAGGACCGGGAATCCGCCTCTTGAAGGAGCAATAATTGAATACATTTCCCTGAAAGGTGACCTGAACGGTATTGATACAACAATGATAACTGCCATAGCTGAGTATATGCAGTCAATCGGAGTCTCAATCCCTGAAAACTATCCTTTTGTTGGGAAGCACTTTAATACAACACGGGCAGGAATCCATGCAGGTGGTTTAAGGCAGGCTGAACAGATTTACAATATCTTTGATACCTATAAATTGCTCGGACGGTCTCCCAGGGTAGCAATTACTGATAAAAGCGGAGTTGATGGAATTTCAATATGGGTAAATGAATATCTTGGGCTGAAAGGTGAAAATCGCATAAGTAAAATAAAAGTACACCGGGTAGCTCAATGGGTGATGGATCAATATGAAATTGAGGGAAGGCTTTCAACTATGACAGACGAAGAGCTTGAGGCAAAGGTAAAGGAATATATGCCCGATTTCTGTTTAAAATACAATGGGAGCCTGAAGAATTTGAAGTAACTTCGTAATCATAAGTACTTCAATCAAATTACCTGTGAACTTTGTTGCTGATATGAGAAATTAGAAACCAAATTATTATAAACATATGAATATAGAAGAAGTTAATTCAAGAGTGAAAAAAGTAATTGCTCAGGTTCTTGAAAAAAATGCATCAGATATCGGGGATAATGCAAATTTTGTTACCGATTTAGGAGCGTCGTCCATTCAAAGTATACGCCTTGTTGCAGGCTTTGAAGAAGAATTTAATATTGAAATGGATGAAGATAAATCCCTCCAGGTTCAAACTGTGTCCGGGGCTGTTGCTTTCATAAGTTCATATCTTCAGGCGGGTTGATTTGCAAAAAGTCAGCTCCGGAAAATTCATTAGTGTGTAAACCGGATTAAAGTTTCTTAATCAGATCCGGTCAAAAATCACATCTGAAACTGATTCATCAAATATTACCTGATCATAATCGGAGAATATACATATTAATAATTATTAACAAGAAATACCTCAAGATGGAGGGGAAAGATCATTGTGAACTCAATCTCAGGGCCATTGCTGAAGAAGCAAGAAAAGACGGTTCTTTTGGCATCATTACCAATGTTGTTTCCATGGAAGCTTCAGAGATCGTTACCCATTACAAACAATTATGGAAAATAGAAGATGCTTTTGGGGAAATCAAGGGAACACTTAAAACCCGTCCCATGTTCCATTGGAATGATAAAAGAATTATCGGACATCTGATGTTGTGCTTTCTGGCATACCTGTGTGAGGCCCAATTAACAAATTTACTGAGAGAAAGTAACGGGTATCTTGATAAAAAATCAATTGAAAAGAAAATTATCCGGTCAAGAGAATTAACAGTGGTTCAGGCAATGGACGAATTGAACCGGGTTATGGCAATACCTGTAAAGGTAAGAAAACAAACCATTTGGGTAAGAACAGATATACCTCCTAATGCCCAAAACCTTATAAAAGCAATCGGAATGAGAATTCCACCAAAAATATTACAGAAAACAGAACTGTAGTGGCACAAATTTTTTTTACAAAAATAATATGCTTTATATTAACTATTTACAAAAATCAACTGTCAAACTCGGGATTTAACAGGAGAATCGCAAAACTCTTTACCTGAGTTATAAAAAAGGAGAAGAGAGTGGTCGCTCTCGCTCTCACTCTCACTCTTTTTTAAGTGGTGCCACCAGGAATCGAACCGGGGACACATGGATTTTCAGTCCATTGCTCTACCGACTGAGCTATGGCACCTCCTTTTCGGACTGCAAATATATATCGCAAATCGGACTACGCAAATAGTTTTACCAAAAAAATCATTTTGAAATAATTTTACAGGGAAGATCCAGCTGATTTTATGAGGTAAATTCTGTGCCGGATCATGTAAAAAAAAAAGGGTGTCACGTATGGACACCCTTTTTCGAAATTGCCTTGTTATTTGCTCTTTGGCTTGGCCTTGGTGGCTCCGCTTGCTTTTTTAGCTGCCTTTGGCGCTGCCTTCTTAGCACTTTTTTTTGTTGCCATTTTAGTCAGATATATTTAGTCCCAGCCATCGGAGTGGAACTCTCTCCCTGATAAGATTTATAATCAATCAACATGCTTATACAAATTTATATATTATTTATATTTAATCTAAATAAAAATAATCTCTATTTATTAACAATCATAAAATCAATTGTTAATAACCCTGATGTGCTCAACAGAGAATAATCTTCAACTTTCCGGTTGAACTGAGGTACTGTATTTCAGATTGAGGAATATTTGATCCCTGTATTTTGAAACAAGTGTAATTTGGAAACCTTTTGCTGAAGTGGTACATTTGCAGCCTCACTAAATCATCAGATGAAATTACTTTTCCACACTCTCGATAACAATATCAGGCTTGTTCATCACAGAACTTCAGGGATAGTTGCCCATTGCGGAATTATTATAAATGCAGGATCGCGTGATGAAAATTCCCCTGAACACGGAATAGCTCATTTCATAGAACATATGATGTTTAAAGGGACCTGTAAAAGAAGATCCTATCATATCCTGAGCCGGCTCGAGGACGTAGGGGGAGAACTCAATGCATATACCACCAAGGAGGATACTGCAATACATGCCTCATTTCTTAAGGAGGATTATGAAAGAACAATTGAACTTATTGCTGACATCACATTCAATTCCATCTTCCCTGAAAAGGAGATAATAAGGGAAAAGGATGTAATCATTGAGGAGATAAACTCATATCTCGACACTCCTTCAGAACTCATTTTTGATGAATTCGAGGAGCAGATCTTCTCAGGGCAACCTATAGGAAGAAGTATTCTTGGCAAGCCGGAAACTGTGAAAACATTTTCCAGGGAAAGAATATTTGATTTTATTTCCCGTAATTACACTAATGAACAAATAGTATTCTGCTCAGTCGGTAATATTGCTGATGAGAAAATACTGAAGCTTTTTAAAACACATTTTGGTTCAAGAAATACGGGTCAAAGGAAATCCCACAAAACAGCTGAATGGCATTATAAACCAACATCAGTCACAAAGGAAAAGGATACTTTCCAGAATCATTGCATAATAGGAAATGTGGCATATGATATTAAGGATTACCGGAGGCTGGGGATGTTCCTGCTTAATAATATACTTGGCGGACAGGGACTTAACTCAAGGCTGAACATGACACTGCGTGAAAAGAACGGCCTTGCATATAATGTTGAATCTAACTATAATCCTTATTTTGATACAGGAACATTCTGTATTTATTTTGGTACCGATAAACAGTTCCTGAATAAAAGCATTTCAATTGTAAATGCTGAGCTCGCAAAACTTTGCAATACAAAACTTGGCATCTTGCAACTGGATAAAGCAAAGAAACAGATCAAAGGATATCTTGCCCGGGGATATGAAAATCACGAGAATCTGATGCTCAGCCTGGGCAAAAGCCTCCTGACATTTGACAGGATTGAAACAATTGAGGAAACATGCTCAAAAATAGATGCCATAACTGCCTCCCGGTTGCTTGAGATCGCAAATGAAGTTTTTGATCAGTCAAAGTTGTCTACTCTTATATATAAATAGGCGGAAGGCGAAGGGCGGATGGGGAGAGTTGAGAGGAGAGCGGAGAGAGAAGAGAGATTTAAACAAAGATATCAGGAATAAAAATTACTACTTCTATGAACCGGAAACTCGAACAATATATTAAGGAACACTCATCGAAGGAAGACCCCGTACTGGAAGATCTTTACAGGCAGACATATATCAGGTTTGTTAATCCCAATATGGCAACGGGCCATCTTCAGGGGAAATTCCTCGAACTGATCGCAAAGATGATAAACCCGGAATCCATCCTTGAGATAGGAACATTCACAGGATACTCAACTATCTGTCTGGCAAGAGGACTCCGGAACGGAGGCAGGCTTGTCACTATAGAACTGAATGATGAACTGAGGGGGTTTGTGCAATCATATTTCATAAAGGCCGGAGTTGACAGGGATATTGTACAGATGACCGGGAACGCCATTGAAGTTTTACCATCGCTCGACATGATGTTCGACCTGGTTTTTATAGATGGTGATAAGAGGGAATATTGCGATTATTACAGACTGATAAAGAATAAGGTAAGAAAGGGAGGTTATATTCTGGCTGACAATGTTCTCTGGGGTGAAAAAGTACTGGAAACGGCAACAACCGACAAACAGTCAAGAGGAATTATCGAATTCAATAACATGATAATGAATGAAAAAGATATTGAACATGTCATCATTCCCCTGAGAGATGGATTAACTATTATCAGAAAACTATGATCACGTTCCCTCATGATATTGTTAATCCACACCCCCTTTCCTCCTTTCGCCTTCAGCCTAAACTATGGTACAGTTTTTGCGCATATCAGAAAAAACCAGTTATGAAAAAACTGATATTTGTTTTATTACTTACAGCTGTCTGTTATCCCCTCATATCTCAGGTATCAGGAGCGAACAAGCTTCAAGAGTATGAGAAGAACGGAAATTCAGGATGCACAGTTACTGCCACTTTAACTTCTTCAAGCCGGCTGTTCGGCAATCCTGATGACCTTACAAGTGTAATCGTTGTTATTCCCAAGGGAAGTTCGGTGACAGTTCTTGATTCAGACAGCGCCTTTTTCCATGTCTTGTTTGAAGAGGATGAAGGCTTCATAAACAGACTTCATGCTGTTTTAGATAAAACCCCTGTTATCATTTCCAAACCTGAAGCAAAGGATGTACCAGATGAGCAGAATCAACCGGTTTCGCAGCAGAAACAGCCTCAGGTAAGCAGGTTTTCCTATCTTGAGAGCAAGTACGGAACCTCCATGGCAGCAAGAATAAATGCCGGTAAGATTTGGAAGGGCATGAATGCCGGGATGGTGAAAGACAGCTGGGGCAAGGCTGATAAGATAACCAGGGAAATTAGCGGGAACACAGTTAAAGAAGAATGGATATACAGAAACACATGGCTATATCTTGAGAATAATACTCTTGTCGGCTGGGGACCTGTTGCACAGTAAAATCTTTCGTTCCCCTGATAATACTTGTTATTTTGTCAGGGTCAACGCATTTAAATTTTAATGAGTATCCGGCATAATGCACATAAACTCTTTGATTTTTTTATGCGAGGTGAGATTCCTCACTACTCCGCCTGTCGGCGGATCCATTCGGAATGACAATTCA
>Ga0209212_1001813_pt1 | contig 32815 bp, 30 predicted proteins | sample RifGroC2_FD_183996 | JGI IMG/M metagenome (GOLD analysis project Ga0209212, IMG submission 183996) | Groundwater microbial communities from Rifle, Colorado, USA - Groundwater C2 (SPAdes) (version 2) | ecosystem: Environmental > Aquatic > Deep subsurface > Groundwater | place: Rifle, Colorado...
CGATGTAGTCGCCGTCATGGATGAAGCGTTCAACTGCTTCCCGGACGCCCATGCGCTTATCGACCATGGCGCGCGACTTATGCCGGAAGAACTCGCGTGCGGCGTTGACATCCGGTGATTGAAATAACTCGCCAACTGGTTGGATATCGCCTTCCAATTCGATCATGCGCACCTCGGTTATGCACAGGGAGTGGTGATGACGGCAGCGGTATGTTTAGATTGTGTACTATTCTTATAATTTTAGCAAAAAAACGTAAATTAATCACGCATATTATCCAAGGGAAATAAATATGTTGAATTTAAGATTCATGGCGGTAGTTTTTGAAACACCAGGAAGAAAAACGATCAGGCTCTCAATACATTCAGTGGAGAATTACAATTACTCATATATAATCATTACAAGGAAATAATATCAATTTTTAATAACGATATTTCCCCCTTTACTAAAAATCACAATGGTCAGTGAAGCGAACTTGATCATTGGGGGTGACGTAGCAACTGTGTTTCGTGGGATGGAGAGAAAAAATGATCACAATGATCGAAGCCCAGAATTATCGGTGCCTAAAATATATTTCTCAGCAACTAGGACCATACCATGTTCTTGTAGGTCCAAATGCCAGTGGAAAAACCACCTTTCTAGATGTGATTTCATTCCTAAGAGATTTAGTTACAAATGGCCTGGAAATTGCAATCAATGAACGAACAAATAATTTCCAGGATCTAACCTGGAAGGGTATAGGTAATAGATTTGAATTGGCTATTGAAGCGAAAATACCTACTGATCTCCAAAAATTGTTGAATAAAGATAATGTCCTATTTGACACTATACGTTATGAAGTCGCAATTGGCGTCGATAAAAAAAATGGACAGGCGGGAATTCTAGAAGAACGTGTTCTGCTTAAAGTTTCCACTCATAATGAGCCGACCCAAATTTCGATTTTCCCAATCGACTCTGAATTTAATGCTTCATTAATCTCTAGGGGAACTCGTAATGTTCTCACTGTGGTAAAGAAAACGCAAACAGGGAAAAACGATTATTTTCGAACCGAGTTCTATAAAGAAGAACGTTCTAGTTGGCAATATGCATTCAGATTAGGGCCATTAAAGTCTGCCCTTGGTAACCTTCCTGATGATGAAACTCAATTTCCGGCTACTACTTGGCTAAGAAATTTACTTACAGAAGGTGTCCAACCTTTTGTATTGAATAGCCTATTAATCCGGAAAGCGAGTCCTCCTGGATTAGTGCGAGGTTTTAGACCAGACGGATCAAATTTACCATGGGTAATCGATGAATTAAGCAAGAAAAATCCGGACAAATTTAATCAATGGATTTCTCATATACAGACGGCATTACCTGATATTGTGAATATTAGGACTGTTTTAAGAGAGGATGATCGAAGTCGATATTTAGTGATAATTTATCGAGGCGGTCTTGAAATTCCATCTTGGGTTGTCTCTGATGGTACATTACGATTATTGGCATTAACTCTTCCAGCATATATACCCGAACTTAAAGGCGGGATATATCTAATTGAGGAACCAGAAAATGGTATCCACCCTCGTGCTGTCGAAACACTAATTCAATCCCTTTCATCTGTATATGACGCCCAAATTCTGTTAGCAACCCACTCTCCTGTAATTCTAGGAATTTCAGACACAAAAAACGTTTTGTGTTTTGCAAAAACCGAAGCTGGATCTACGGATATTGTCGAAGGTAACTTACATCCAGCCCTTACAAAATGGCATGGTGAAACTAATCTTGGAGTGTTATTTGCTTCCGGTGTCCTAGGATGAATTTAAATGTCAGAATAAATGATTTAATTATTCTTGCAGCTGACAGTAATATTGAATCAGCGATGAGGGGAATTCTATCAAGGCAACAATCATTAAATATACGACGACTAAATTCCGACATTTTCACCCACTTGAACAGAGATCCTGGGTGTTTACGAGAATCACACTTGTTTCTCAGAAATTTCATCGACACTTATAAGTATGCAATAGTAATCTTTGATAGAGAAGGCTGTGGAGAAGATTATAAGTCTCGAGATGAATTGGAAACCACAGTAGAAAACAACTTATCCGAAATTGGGTGGGGCGGAAGAAGCATTGCATTGGTATTAGATCCAGAACTGGAGGTTTGGGTTTGGAAGGATTCCCCTCACGTTGATACTGCGTTGGGCTGGTCAGGAATTAATCCGCCCCTTCGCACATGGTTGATTAATTCTGGATTTATCACTGAAGGAGATATAACCCCTAGGCGACCAAAAGAAGCCCTAGAGGCTGCTTTGCGGCAGGTCCATAGGCCACGTTCATCCGCAATTTATAAACAATTAGCCGAAACAGTTGGCTATAAAAATTGCAATAACCCAACATTTTTGAAATTGCGCCGTACATTGGAAATGTGGTTCCCAGTCATTTAATTAAGTTTGCAATCTGGGATTTGTACTATTTATCAATGATGTTGCAAATAGCAATCCTTTGCATGTGGCACATTTATTTTTGCATCATATTTGTAGATTAATGACTATAAATCTTGTACAAAATTGGTCAAAAAATCCGGAACTATTTTTAAATTCTCAGCGTCTTGAGTGTGGCAAGCTGTTGCCTGAAACAAAATTAACAACCGGCTCGATTTTGAGGAGGAGCCATGAAAAGTATGCTATTTGCCTTAATCATTGGTGTTTTGCTGGCTGGCAGTTTAGGCGCCAGCCCCGCCGCTGCCCAGTCGACCTGCGGCACGACTTACACCGTCCAGAAAGGCGATTATTTGAATTCGATTGCCAGAAAATGCAGCACGACTGCTTCGGCCATTCTGGCAGTCAACCCCGGTATCAAAAACTGGAATATCATCTTCCCTGGCCAGTTACTTAAGCTGCCAGCCGGTACACAGCCTTCCGCGGTAGCCGGCTCGGTCTATATCGTCAAACCCGGCGACACCCTGAGCGGGATTGCAGCGCTGTTTAAAGTATCGCTGTCGAGCATCCTCAAGGTTAATGCGAGCATTACTAACGCCAATCGGATTGAAAAAGGCCAGCAGATCAAACTGCCTGAAGGCGCTGCCCAGGTGCGCACAGCAGGTATCACCCCCGCCAGCGGCAAAGCTGGAGACGGGATCACCCTCGGAGCAACCGGTTTCAAACCCAACAGTGAAGTGGACATCCGTTTTGGCCTGACCGAGAGCGCGACCGAATCGATCGTCAAGGTGACCACCGACAGCCGCGGCGCAGTGCTGCAGAAGGTCAACGTGCCGACCACGGCTCAAACCGGCAAGGCCTATGTATTCGTAGTGCGTTCCACCGCCAACACGGCTGAAACAGCTGTATCCAACGCCTTCACCGTAGGTGAGACTGCTTCGGACAAGAAAGAATACGTAGTCGTGCGCGGCGACTCGCTGCGTAAAATTGCTGACCGCTTCGACTCCACGGTGGCTGCCATCCTGGCGCTCAACCCGAAGATCACCAACCCTAACCTGATCCTGGTAGGGCAGCGCATCACGATCCCAGTCGGTCAATCCGGCGCTGCTGTGTCCTTGATCCCCACCACCGGCACTGCTGGCAGCAAAATTACAGTGGTTGCCGACGGCTTCCCGGTCAACCAGAATGTGGATGTGCGGCTGGAACTGCAAGGGACAAGCACAGTAGTGGTGGTGGACGGCAAGACCGATGTGTCCGGCTACATGAAGATTGAGGTCACGCTGCCAAGCAGCGCCAAAGCCGGCGAGAAATGGCTGGTGCGGGTTATCACCAGCGACCTGGCGAAAGCGGTCGAAGCGGTTTCCGGGACCTTTACCATCAAATAAAGCGCCCTTCACCTTACCGGGGCTATCCCAAAAGCGGTAGGGGACGGGTTCCACCCCGTCCCGTAAATATGGGAATGAAAAATGACAAATGATTTCTTTTGGGATAGCCCCTTTTATTGTCATGCTGCCCGCTCTCACAGAGCACCCTTCGGGTGGGACACTCTGTGAGTGAACGCAGTGAAGCATCTTGAAGCCAATTAAACCAGACCCTTCGCTTCGCAAAAAGCGCTCGCTCAGGTTGACAACCTCAGCCTGTAATCTATTGGGGTTGTCTCAAGTTAAAATGACAATTTTTCCGCTCGAGCCGTCCAGCCGGATGCGCATGCCGGTTTTCAGACGGGTGGTGGCCTGGTCCACGCCGACCACTGCCGGGATGCCGTATTCGCGCGCCACGACCGCGCCGTGCGTCATCATGCCGCCGACCTCCATGATCAAGCCGCCGGCGGTCAGAAAGAGCGGGGTCCAGGACGGGTCGGTGCCCGGGCAAACCATAATTTCCCCAGGAAGTAAACCGGCCTGATGCGGATTCAGCACCACGTGCACAAGTCCCTCCACGCTGCCAGGCGAGACCGGGCTGCCTGCCAGGCTGTCAGCCCCCGCTGCGGCGTTGATTCCGGCATAAAAAGCCCGCCCGTCGCTGAGCAGCAGGCGCGGAATCTGGCGGCGGTGCATTTCGAGGTCATAAGCGTGCCGGCGGCTGACGATGCGCTCTCGCAGAACCGGCGACCCGCCCCCTTTAGCCAGTTCATCCAGCTCTTTATAGTTCAGGAAAAACAGATCATCAGCCCGATCGATTTCTCCGTCAGCAGCCAATTCCTTCCCACAGGAGAGCAGCTCCTGTCGGATGAGATTGAACAACCGCACGGCGAAAAATTTTGGGTTTTCGCGCATGCCGAGCAGTTGGCGCATGCGGCTGGTGAAAAAGCTTGCCAACCTGGCTTTAAACCAGCCGCCGCGGCTGGCGCGCAGGCGGGCGGTCAATTGCTCCAGCGCAACCAGGGCAGAATCAGCGCTGCGCTGGAAAATGATATCCGGCGCCTGGGCAGGATCCTGAATTTTCAAGTAGCCAACCAGCGCTTCGATCACCGGTGTCGGGTTTTCAACCCAGCGCTCGCGCCCGAGATCAATTTCTGCCAACCCGCGCCCGCCGTAAAGGTCAATAAACGGTTGAAGCGCAGCTTTGGCGCTTGAAATGATTGACCCATCCTTCCAGGCATTGCCTAATTCCTCTGGCGTCCTGGATTGGAAGTATTGCAGCAAACTTGCATCCCGTTGGATCCCCTGAGCGGTTTGCCAGAGGATTAAATCCATTTCAGTGGTCGGGTTGTGCGGCACCCCGCGGGTGATTTCCAATACCAGGTTGCGGTTGGCTTGTTTCCCGCTGTCGCTCTCACTCCCGGGCAGGCTGTCAGCCAGTTTGTTGAGCGCGTTGAGCGAAGCCATTCCACCGGCAACGCCGGAGACAAAGCGCAGAAAGGTGGGTGGCAGCCGATGGACGACGATATCCGGCAGCAAACCAGCTACCCGCGCGAGTCGGGCGCGGCCGGTCTGGTTAATTGCGGCAATATTCGCCTTGATTTCATCCAGCAGCTTCTCGCCGTCCGCGACGAGTGCTGCCCGCCGGCGGGATGGGGCGGCGAGATTGAGAAGTACGTTCCAGGCCAGCGGAATCACCAGATGCGCAATCTGTCGCCGCGCCCGCCAACTGATGCCTGACCGTCCGGGCCGCAAGCGCGGGTCATCCCAAATTTCGATTACCGCCTGCTGGACGCTTGGCTCGATCATTCCCAAACCGGCGCGAACCAGTCTGCGGCCAATCGAGTTGCGCATGGGCGTGGTTATATTCATCCAAAGCCGCTCACCGGCAGTAAAAACGATGGTCTGGGTCTCGGCTGTGACGCGAAAATTCAACAACCCGGCTGCGATGGACACGATCCAGTACATGGTATCCCTGCCAAGCGGGGTGATGGGCGCCAGCAAACCTTGAATGGCGCCGAACGATGCCATGACCTTCAACGGTTCGGCCGGCATGCCTTCCGGTGTGGGAAAAAGCGAGGTGACCGGGCGCGACTGCAGGATATATAAGCGGTTGCCAGCCCAGGCCCATTCGATGTCCTGCGGCAGGCCGTAATGGTCTTCAATTTGCCGGCCGAGGCGCGCCAGGTTTAATATTTGCTCGTCCGGCAAGGCTTGCTGGCGGCTGCGATCCGCTTCCTGCCAGGAGGTACCGCCGCCAGCCTGACCGTGCAGCGCTTTGGCTTTAGCGCCCAGGTTCTTGCGAATGATCTTTTCTGCAAAGGCATCCACGATATAGTGGTCAGGCTCGACCTGGCCGGACACCAGCGCCTCGCCTAACCCAAAGGCGGCATCCACCGCCATTTCACTGCGCAGCCCGGTCAACGGATTGGCAGTGAATAGTACTCCGGATACATCACTGGACACCATGCGCTGCACCACCACCGCCAACGCCAGACCAGAGTGCGAAATGCCGTTGTGGGTGCGGTAACCGATGGCGCGGGCGGTCCACAGGGAGCTCCAGCAATTCATCACCGCATTCCGCAGCGCCGAATCATCGATGATGTTGAGGTAAGTATCCTGCTGACCGGCAAAGGAAAGCTCAAGCGTATCCTCTGCAGTGGCAGAAGAGCGCACCGCTACCGGCGGCATTCCAAGCGCTGCATAGGCAAAATGCAGGTCAGCTTCCAGCGGCGGGGGCATTCGACCGGCAGCAAAAAGCGCTCGGATTTGCTGTGAGGATGCCTCCAACGCGTCCGGGTCAAGCGAAGCGTCAGCCGGCAAGGCTGCCAGAATACTTTCCTCCAACTGATTGGCAGCAATAAAGTCGCGATAGGCCTGGGTGGTGAGGATGAAGCCGTCGGGAACCGGCAGGCCAGCTTGCGCCAGCCGCGCCAGATTGGCTCCTTTGCCGCCCGCCAGTGCCGTCCAATCTGCCGGGGTGAGGTTCTGAGCATAAAAATTAATAATCCAACCCGCGGATTCAGGCATGGGGCAGTCCTATCGATTTACGAGGATGGGAGAATGTGAATAACGCTTACGCTTCGCGCCTACGCCTCTCGGCGTAACACAATAAGGGCAATATCATCCTGGCGTGGGGTGCCGCCGACAAAGGTGTGAACTTCTTCCAACAACAAATGCTTGATATCGGTCACGCTGCGGTGGGTGTTGGAAAGCACCAGGTCAAGCAGGCGGTCCTCACCGAACATCACCCCGTCCGGGTTGGCGGCTTCGGTGATCCCATCGGTGTACAGCACCAGCAGGTCGCTGGGCGCCAGTTTGACGATTTTTTGCGTCCAGCGCCCGGTCTCGCTGGCGCCCAGAGCCATGCCGGTCGTGCGCAGCGCCTGAATCGGGTTTTTACCGTGCGGGTTGCCGATGATATAACCTGGCGGGTGCCCGGCGTTGGTATAGATCAAGCGGCCGGTGTTTTGTTCCAGGATGCCGAAGAACGCGGTGACGAACATCGAGCCGCGCGTGTCGGTCAAAATACGCTCGTTGACCGCGCTCATGGTCAGGGATGGCAGGGTGGGAAAGCGCGCCGCGTAGGTACGCATCAGCGAGCTGGAGAGCGCCATAAACAAGGCTGCACCCATGCCCTTGTCTGAAACGTCCGCGATCACCAGCCCCCATTTTTGTTGGGTGAGCGGGATGAAGTCGTAGAAATCGCCCGAGGTTTCACGCGCCGGCTCCAATTCGGCTGATATGTCCCAACCGGACAGTACCGGCGCTTTTTCGGGCAGGATGTCCGCCTGGATTTTGCCGGCCATGTACAACTCGCGCGCCATAAGATCGCCGGCGCGCGCTGGCGCCGTCACGACCGATGAGGTTGGCGATTTTAACGTAGAAACTCCTGCCCGACTGGATTTGGGAAGGGAGGGGTCAGACGGAGCAGCTTCAACACGCAGAACCGGGGGAAGCGGTTCGCGCCGTACCCGGTCAAAGGCGGCTTTGAACTCCTCTTCCGAGACATCGCGCGAGATGACGAACAACCGCTCGGCTGCCAGGTCTTCAAGCCCGGGGTCTTCATCCGGACAACTGTGCAGAAGGATGATGCGGACCTGGCCGCATTCCTGATGTATCGCGCTGGCTATTTTGCGAGCTTCCAGCGCATCCTTCAAATCGAGCAGCAGCAGGTCCGGCTGGGTCAATTTGCACAGTTGGAAAGCATCGTCGCCATTCTGGGCTTCGCCTACCAGTTGCACGCCTTTGATGGTTTGCAGAACATTGACCATGCCCCGTAGGAAAATGGGCTGGTCACACGCAGTTGTCACGCGCAGGGGTTGGTTCGATTCGCTCATCAAGGGTATTTAGGCTTCCATCGTGCGGGTTGATATGGATACCCCCGTTGATTTTACACGATAGTAGGCTGAGCCAACCGGCTTTCCCTGGATGAAAATCTTAAAATAATAAGTTCAGGGGCGGACAGATGGAGACCGTCCTTGAAACTTCAGCTGCTCGATGTGTAGAAAACGCCATCGTTCGGGCGGGTAAGATCTTAACTGCGTGGGCAGGTTTTTGTAGAGTTGTGGAATGGCGGTAGGGATAACACCTGTCAGAAACGTGGTAGGCTGGATTGTTTTCCCCAGAAAACAGATAATCGGTATTAAATTCCTCTCCCTGGAGGGAGAGGTTAGGTGAGGGTGATCATGAGCCATGGTACCGTGGGTCTGATGGTAAGAATTGCTCGTGACACAAAGGGTTTGACCCCCGCACCCAGCCTCCCCTCGAAAAAACCGGGGAGAGGAGTTGCATAATGTGCTGCCTTAGACAATGGCATGACCAGGTAAACATTTGTATCCTTGCAAGACAGAATTCTTGCAAGACTGGTTCGATATTTAACTTGGATTGGCCGGGGGTTCAGCCGGTGTTTCTTTCTTTTCTTCCATGACGCGCTGAGACGAGCGAGTGTTTTCCTCGATAGCCAGTAGCAATGCAATCACTTCGCCGGCGCCGTAGAGAAAAATCCCACCCAGCAGGCCGCTCAGGAAAATACTGACACCGCCGTAACCCATCATGCCGCCATAACTCCAGCGGTCCATCATGCCAAAACCGCGTCCAAAGCCGGCAACCAGGCCGGCGATGCCGGCGATCAAGGCAGTGATCAATACCAGCACGCCCAGAATTCTAAATATCCAAACGATGACGTGTAAAACCGGAAACTTATTTTGCATAGTCACCCTCCATTCACGATATCCTGCATCTACTATACCCCATTCGCCGACTGGATACAATTTTTCCAGCCGCACACTTACCTTTTTCACAGACGGCAGCCGTCAAGCGTTGAGCGGTATGCGATATAATTTTCCTAAGCACCAAAAAATCCATCCGGGAGAGAACAATGACCAGCGATTTTAATGAAACATTGCAGAAATATGCCGATTTGATTGTTCAGGTAGGGTTGAACCTGCGCGCCGGCCAAAAACTGATCGTTCGAGCGCCGATTCAAGCGGCGCCGCTGGCACGGCTGGTCACAGTCAGCGCTTACCGCGCCGGAGCGCGGTTGGTGGACGTGCTGTACTCGGATGAGGAAATCACTCTGGCCCGCTTCGAAAACGCGCCGCGCGATTCATTCGCGGAGTTCCCGGCTTACCGCGCCAAAGTGCTGGAGGAGTATGCAGCTAATGGCGACGCGATGCTTTCGATTTACTCCGAGAACCCCGATCTGCTCAAGGGGCAGGATCCGAACCTGATTGGGATTGCCACCAAAGCAACCGCCACCCATGCCCGGCCATATTCACAGTTGATTGCCCGCAACAACACCAACTGGCTGGTGGTCAGCATCCCGATCCCCTCTTGGGCCGCCAAGGTGTTTCCTGGCCTGAGCGCCGACGAACAGATGACAAAGCTGTGGGACGCCCTTTTTGAAGTGACCCGGCTGAAACGCCCCGATCCGGCGGCAGACTGGAAAGAACATATCCGCCAGTTGGGTGCCCGAAAAGAAATGCTGAATAACAAGCGATACGCCGCGCTCAAGTACCGTGCCCCGGGGACGGACCTCACCATTGGCCTGCCAGATGGACATATCTGGTACGGCGGAGACGTCAAAGCAGCCAACGGTATCAACTTTATCCCCAATATGCCTACCGAGGAAGTCTTCACCATGCCACATAAGGATCGGGTGGATGGCGTGGTTCGTTCCAGTCTGCCGCTGAGTTACAGCGGCACGTTGATCGAAAATTTCAGCCTGACCTTCAAGGGCGGCAAAGTGGTGGATTACAAAGCCGAAAAAGGCGAACACGCGCTGAAGAATCTGCTGGAGATGGACGAGGGCTCGGCCCGGTTGGGAGAGGTGGCGCTGGTGCCGCACAATTCGCCGATAGCCCAGTCCAAATTAATGTTCTTCAACACGCTGTTTGACGAAAACGCAGCCTCGCATCTGGCGCTGGGGCGCGCTTACCAGTTCACCATGCAGGGCGGCGAGAAGATGAGTGAGGAACAGTTCGCGGCTGCCGGCGGCAACACCAGCCTGGCGCATGTTGACTTTATGGTCGGCTCCGGCAAGATGGATATCGACGGCGTTTTTGCCGACGGCAAAACTGAGCCGCTGATGCGCAATGGCGAGTGGGTCGCGCCGGTTTAGTTTTTAAACCAGAGGGCTTTACTGCGGACAGGGCAAGGAGAACCCGGTGGCTGAGCTTGCCCGCACTGAGCCCAGTCGAAGTGTCGAAGCCAGCGCTTACTCACCACGTGCCCTTCGACCCTTCGACAAGCTCAGGGTACGAAGTGCGCGGTGGGGCAGTTTATTCCCCTGGCTTAGCTGTAATCATCCTTCTTGGTTCGGCTTTTGGAATATTCAACTAACAAATGTTCTTGCCCTTGGATAAGAGCAAATTTTTTTCGCCTGCTCCACCCTTGAATTTGTTTTTCCCTTCCAAAAGCATCGTCGATGCGGTCGCATTCCTCATAATACACTAATTTAACGGGTAAACGTTTCTTGGTGTAAATAGCCCCTAGACCATTCTGGTGTTCCCAAAGGCGCTGGTCAAGATTCCAGGTGCTGCCGGTATAAAAACTCCCATCAGCACATTCGAGAATATACATATACGGCATAAGGTTATTCTAGCAAAAAATGAAATTGGGGCTGGAAATCACAAGTGTGAATTCTGGGCTCACATATTACATCGATGACCCCTCGATACTTTGGCAGACAACCCTTCGACACTTCGACAAGCTCAGTGCAGGCACGCTCAGGGCACGGCTTAACCCGCTGGCTGAGCCTGTCGAAGCCAAGGTAGACCTGTAAATTTGGAATTTGCCTGGCGAAAAACCTCATTTTGGCTGCCCCCTTCGATTAAAATGGAAGCATGCTCCCAAACCGCATCTACTTTGGTGACAATCTATCCATCCTGCAAACACTGCCCGCGGAATCGGTCGAGTTAATCTACATCGACCCGCCGTTCAACACCGGCAAGACTCAGGCGCGTACCCAGATCAAAACCGAACGCAACCAGAACGGCAACCGCACCGGTTTTGCCGGGCAGCGCTACGAGACGATCAAAGTCGGTACACAGGCCTACGCCGACCTGTTCGACGATTACCTGGCCTTCCTTGAACCGCGCCTGGTGGAGGCCCGCCGTCTGCTGACGCCAAACGGCAGCCTGTATTTTCACATTGATTACCGCGAGGTGCATTACTGCAAGGTGTTGCTGGACGGCATTTTTGGGCGCGAGTCGTTCCTCAATGAGATCATCTGGGCTTACGATTACGGCGCGCGGACACGAAAAAAATGGCCGGCGAAACACGATAACATCCTGTGGTATGCCAAAAATCCGCTGGACTACATTTATAACGTGGATGACATCGACCGCATCCCGTACATGGCGCCCGGTCTGGTAGGTCCGGTAAAGGCGGAGCGCGGCAAACTGCCAACCGACACCTGGTGGCATACCATCGTTCCTACCAACAGCAAGGAAAAAACGGGTTACCCCACTCAGAAACCGCTGGGCATTCTGCGACGCATTCTGCGCGCATCGTCCAACCCGGGCGGTACGGTCATGGACTTCTTTGCGGGCAGCGGGACCACTGGCGCGGCCTGCCTGGAGTTGGGGCGGCGCTTCATCCTGATCGACGACAATCCCCAGGCGTTGGAAGTGATGCATAAACGCTTCGATAACGCAGTCGAGATCGAATGGATTGGCACGCCGGCCTGAGCCCGACAGAACCGGTAGAAATTTGATGAAACCAGAGCCCCTCACCACCGCGCAGTTGATTGAACGCATGCGTGAAATGGCCAACCCTGAAAATGCAGCGGGGATGGCGCGCTTTGGCATCAATCCGGCCAATACCCTGGGGGTTTCCATGCCGCAGCTGCGAGCTCTGGCGCGCGGGCAGCGCAATCATCAAACAGCTCAGGAATTATGGGCCAGCGGCATTCATGAGGCGCGCATCCTGGCAGCATTGGTCGATGATCCGGCGTTACTGACCGAAGCGCAGATGGAGGACTGGGTGCAGGATTTCGACTCCTGGGACGTGTGCGACCAGGTGTGTATGAACTTGTTCGACCGCAGCCCGCTGGCCTTCGCGAAAGCCAGCGAGTGGGCCGGGCGCGAGCCGGAGTTTGTCAAGCGGGCCGGCTTTGCGCTGATGGCCTGCCTGGCGTGGCATGATAAGGGCGCGGCGGACGAGCGTTTTTTGGAATTTCTTCCGGTCATTCAGCGCGAATCGACTGACCGGCGCAACTTTGTCAAAAAAGCCGTCAACTGGGCGCTGCGGCAAATCGGCAAGCGCAACCTGGCGCTCAATCAGGCGGCGATTATCGCAGCGCATGAAATTCAGGCAATCGAATCGCCGGCAGCCCGCTGGATTGCAGCCGATGCGCTGCGCGAGCTCGAAAATTTACCTGCGGAGAAATTTAAACATTGAATCACGATAGCCCCATTCTGGAGTTCGACCCTGCCCGCCGCGCCATCCTCGAACCGGACGGCGCCCCGACGAGCGAACCCGCTCCTGACCGCTGTGTTTTGTGCTTTTTCCATGAGATTATCGAGCAACTGGTTGAACGACAGGCGCTGCGGCGCATCGGGCAGTTGAAGTCGGAGATCGGGCCGAACCCGCTTTACGTGCTCGACCACAACAACGCGCGGGTGCTGGTGGCGCACCCCGGTGTAGGCGCGCCGCTGGCAGCCGGGTTTTTGGAAGAAATAATTGCCTTAGGTATTAACCGCTTTATCGTGACCGGCGGCTGCGGCGTGCTCGATCACGGCATTGCTGCCGGGCATCCCGTGGTGGTGACCGGTGCGGTGCGCGACGAAGGCACTTCCTACCATTACCTGCCGCCCTCGCGCGAGGTGACCGCCAGCCCGCCGGCCTCGGCAGTGCTGGAGGCGGTATTGAAGGAACGCGGGCTGGAATACCGCACCGGAAAAACCTGGACTACCGATGCAATTTATCGCGAGACGGCGCGGCGCCGCGACCGGCGGGTGGCCGAAGGTTGCTCGATCGTCGAGATGGAGGCAGCGGCGCTGTTTGCAGTGGCGCAGTTCCGCGGGGTCACGCTGGGGCAACTGGTTTACGGCGGCGACCTGGTGGTGCCAGAGGGCTGGGACGGGCGCGGCTGGCACACGCGCTCGACCGACCGCGAGTTGATGTTCTGGCTGGCAGTGGAGGCGTGCGTGAGGCTGGAGTGAATGGACGCGTGCCACGTGTCAAGTGCCAGGTTGCACAAGGCGTCGTGCGCTACCCATCTATGCCCGAATTGCACTAGTTTGTAGCGCAAACTTTAGTTTGCGTGGGCAAGCTGACAGCCTACCCTACCAGCAGCGAACTAAAGTTCGCTCTACATTACAGTGTTAAAACAACGTCGAACTACCACGGAAAAGGTGCAATGCACCAAGGGTATAGCCTATTAACCAGAGAGCCGCCTTTGCGAGGCGGCTCCTGTATTATTAGGCTGCGGCAACCTTATCGGATACCGAGGAGGGATGCCGCAGCCAGACGCTTACTACGATCTGTCATTCTAGCACCACCTCCTCTTCCATTGGGATGGCGGGAGAAGGTTGACCTTGCGGTCAATGTATGGGTAGTATTGCATAAAAAGAAAGGGATGTCAAGCGATAGAACCACGACCTACGAGCGGGAAGCGAGTTGGTAGAGCCGTTCTTAATTCCAGTCACTGATCAGCAGAAACTTGAACGCGCTGCCATCTTGCTCGAAGGTGGCGTTGGCCGTCAGCACTTCCACCCAGGTCTTACCGGGTTTGAACGGCACCAGATTGCCGTTGTCATCCACCAACGTAATTACGTCCGACTCGGCCAGCCGCTGCCACTTGACCGGCAGCACTTTACCATCGCGCGCCAGGAAGGCTGGGCCGGTGCCTTGCATGTTGACCTCCAGCAGCTCCACCTCGGGGCGCGGGTCGATGTCGGTGTGGCGCGCGTACATGACCAGCACATTTTCAAAAGCGATCGGCTCGCTGGTGGCTGCGTCGGTCAGCTGCTCGTAAACCGGGTTATTACCGCCGAAATCATTGGCAGCGTCTGAGAAGCGCAGATACTTACCGCTGGCCGCATCGTAATCCCAGCGGTTATAAATGGCGCTCGAAAAGCGCACATACACCTGCTCGCCGGGCTGGGCATCCATCGGGTCCTCGAGCTTGAACACCATCCCATCCAGATTCTGGCGCGAATTATCCATGTCACGCCGCTCCAACAGCCCCCGCAGGGCAGTGGTATTGCTGATCAGGTAACTGTTGCTGCCTTCGTTTTCTCGACAGATGGCCGGGCAGGTACCCTCAGCCTCCAGGACCAACTGGCCGCCGAATTCGCTGGCCAACCGGTCATAGACCTGGTAGCTGGCGCTGCCAAAAACCAGTATCGGTTTGTATGCACGCATGAGGTTAATATCAATCAGGCGGCCGGAGCGGATGGGACGCACCTTCTCGGCATCCTCACCATAAAACAGGGCAGCGAAGCGCGTGGTGCCAAGCTCGCTGTAATATTCAAAAACAATATCCGCGTGCGAGAGGCCAAACTGCGGGCGCCCGGCGCGCGGCAGGTTTTGCACTTTGATCATAACTGGCCGGCGGTCTAGCAGCGTCGGATCAGCCACTCTAAGCCCGGTCAGCGGGTTGACGTCCAGGGGGAAGTCAGCCGGTCCAAAGCCTTCCAGCGGGTAAAGCGGAGTGGCGGTTGCCGTCACCTCAGGGAGTGGGATCTCAGTGGGGGTGGCGGTTGCCTGTGGCAGGAAGGCGGTCGCGGTCGGCGGCGAAACGGTGGCGGAAGCAGTTGGCGTCGGCGTCGAGGTCACCCCGCAGGCAGTCAGGAGGATGCTGAATAGGATGATCAAGACAAGCAGTCGAGGTTGTTTCATGTCCACTCCCGGTTCTCAATGCAGGCTTATCCCCTGGATGATACTGCCAAGTCAGCCTTTTTGCAACCGCGAGGTCCAATCAACGTAAATACAACAAGAGAGTTGAATTGTGGCTTTTAGAGATTCAAGAACAAAGATGAGCCAACCGGCGCGAGGGTATAATTTACCTCACGATGATCCCCAAGGCTAAAACCTCGTCGAAGCTTAAACCCATTGCCACCGGGCTGCTGATCCTGACAGCGGTTGCTTTATTTGGCGCCTGGCTGATTTTGACGCCCGAGGGGCTGCTGGGGAAAGCCGATGCCATTGGCTATTCTGTTTGCCATCGGATTGCCGACCGGTCGTTCTTTATTGGCGGGCGGCAAACCCCGTTGTGCGCTCGCTGTTCCGGCATGTACCTTGGCATGCTGGCCGGTTTGCTGTTCCAACTGCCGTTCGGCCGGCGCACCGAGTTCCCACCGCTGAAAATCTCGATCCCATTGAGCATCCTGTTTATCGCCTTTAGCGTGGACGGGTTAAACTCCTTCATGCAATTTGTCCCGGGTGCTCCGCTGCTGTACGAACCGACCAACCTGCTGCGTTTATTCACCGGGGCCGGGCTGGGGATGTTGGTGCCGCTGTATTTGCTACCGGTTTTCCACCAGACGCTCTGGGATAAAAGCGAGGAACGTCCGGCGCTGGAGCGCTGGACGCAAGCCGTGGGCTTGCTGGTTGTCATCACGCTGGTTGCATGGGCGGTATATTCCGAGATACCGGCGCTGCTGGTTCCCCTGGCGGTCCTGAGCGCGTTGACGGTTCCGCTCATTCTGGGGATGTGCTATGCTTTATTATGGATACTTGCTTTCCATACGGAGAACCGGTATTCCAGCTTAAAACAGGCCTGGCGACCGCTGCTGGCGGGTTTAACCACAGCCATGCTGCAAATCGGGCTGATCGACCTGCTGCGTTACCGTTTTACCGGAACCTGGGCAGGGTTTCAATTGTAGGGTTTACGACCCTGGAGGAAAAGGCTATGTTGGAATTATTTGGGGTATTATCCGCCTTTGGTCTATCAGCCAGCGCCGGACTGAATGCCTATATCCCGCTGCTGGTGGTGGCGCTGCTGGCGCGTTTCACCGACCTGCTCAAACTGCAGCCGCCGTGGGATGCGCTGACCTCCTGGTGGACGATTGGGTTTCTGGTGGTACTCTCCACCATTGAATTTTTTGCCGATAAATTTCCGGCCGTCAATCATGTAAACGATTTGATCCAATCGTTTGTCCGGCCGGCAGCCGGAGCGATCGTCTTCGCTGCCAGCGCCAATTTGGTCACAGACGTCCATCCGGTGCTGTCCCTCGGGTTGGGCTTGCTGGTGGCGGGCGGCGTGAACGCAGTCAAAACGCTGGCCGTGCGCCCGGCGGTCACAGCCACTACCGGCGGCGCCGGTAACGTGCCGGTCAGCATGGCAGAAGACCTGCTCTCGACCGTGGTATCCATTCTGGCGGTGGTTGTGCCAGTGTTTATTGCCTGCTTGCTGGTGCTGGTTACTGCCTGGGTGATCTGGTTGATCTATCGCCGGGCCAGGCGCGAACAGTCAGCTTCCTAAGCGCCGCCAGCGCCGTAGTAGTTTGGGTCGGTGGGTGTCTGACCGGAGGGATCCCAGACGTATACCCAGTCGCCTTCCCTGGCCCACTGGAACAGCCAGTTCGAGTCGCCCAGTGAAAAGTTAACGCAGCCGTGGGATTGCTCATAACCAAACCAGGCGCGCCAGTATGCGCCGTGCAGCGCGCGCGCCTGGTCATAGTACATCGTCCAGGGTACATCTTGCAGGTAATAATAATCGGAGCGGTCGGGCTCGAATGCGCCGGACATGGTCTCGGTGGCTTTTTTGGAATAGATCTGGAACAGACCGGGTTGGGTAAAGAATGGTTCGACGCCGGTCGCCACCAGGGTGGCAAATATTAGCTGGCTGTTTTCGTACACCGAAACAGTCTGGTCATACAGGTTGACCTCGATCCAGCGGCCGTTGGTAACGCCCTCGGGCGGGGTGGTATTGATCCGCACCTGACGGATGTAGCGGCGCTCGACCCACTGTCCAGGTCCGATCATGTACCAATCGGTTTTGTCCGCGTTCTGCACGCTGTAGATCTGCACCACATCTTCACGAAGGAGTACTTTTTCCAGCAGCGAGGCAGAATAGGTAGGAGCGGCGCGCACCTCGGCGGTATCCACAATCCAGCCAAAGGAGTTGCGCGGCGTGCGGCTGAAGGCCAGACCTTGAAAGTCGGTGTAGGCCACCGGGGAGGCGCGCATCCATTCGCCGCTGCGCAATTGCACGTAAGGTTTATTGTTGAAATACCCGACGTTGATAAAGGAGACGTAACGCAGTTGGCCTGGGTCGATGTAGCGCACCGGGTTGACCTGCTGCGTGGCATCTTCGAAGGTGGTGTAAAGCGGCGCCTTTTCGGTAGCGTCCAGGTTGATGCGGGCAATCGACACCGGGCTGGTGTTGAGCGCCGGGTCGGGTTTGACCGCCGGCAGCGGGCGCGCGGGAACAGTCAAGCCGACGCTGGCCATTTCGGTCAGCCGGGTGGAGGGTCCCAGCGCCAGGCAGTCGACCGGGTCAACCCGGTAGGCGCCCGGCAGACACAGCGGTTTGGCCGTGTAGGGTTCGAGACTCTGCGCGTTGGCAGTCGAAAAGCTGAAGAAGGTAATGACCAGCGTAATAAAAAGGGTTGTTACCCATAATTTGATCGCGCGCTGCATGCAAATATCCTTGAATATTTCTTAATAATCTCAAAAATATACCCTATTTTACCGCAATCTATTATTCGCAGGTTGGGTTGAGGGGCGGAGAGGCTTGACTGTTCCATGAGGAATTCCCCCTCAACCCAACCTGCGTAAACTATTTTATATGGCGCTAAGTTCTCTTGTGGCGCAAACTTACGGTTTACGCACGGGGCTGTCCCAAAAGCGGGCGGGCGTGGAAACCCGCCCCTACCTGTAGGGGATGGGTTCCACCCCATCCCGCATATGTGGTGGAATAAATGACAAATTTATTCTTTTTAGACAGCCCCGCTACAAAATGCGCAGGGTGCGGCTCTTTGCGTTCACGCTGTTCGCTTGCGGTGACATTGCGGTGTGCTGTCATTGCAAATGAAGCCGAGCGGGATGAAGCAATCCAAGCCGGGTTGGAAAAATCAGATGTCTTTAGGACTGACGCAGATTGCTTCAGGCGTACGAAAAAAAGCGCTCGGTGCTACACTGCAATGACAAACACGAATGACCCCCCATTAATGTTTTCTCAATTCCCTTCCGAATCTCGTGTAAGTGCGTATAATTCGCGCGAGGATTATTTTTCCATGACGCTTGAACAACTGCCTGCTGAGCATCCCGGATTTTGGCGATCCTGGTTGATCGCTGCCCGACCCAAGACGCTGCCTGCTGCGGCCGCGCCGGTGATTCTGGGGTCAGCAGTGGCCTTTGCAGAAGACGGCTTCCGCCTGGGTCCGGCGCTGGCTGCCCTGGCGGGCGCGCTGCTGCTGCAAATTGGCGCGAACTTTGCCAACGATTATTTCGATTACAAAAAAGGCGCCGATACCAGCGCCAGGTTGGGCCCGCTGCGCGTGACGCAATCCGGGCTGCTCACCCCCCTTCAGGTGATCGGCGGGATGGCGGTGGTCTTTGGTCTGGCAGCATTGATCGGCGGCTATTTGATCGCGGTCGGCGGTTGGCCGGTAGCGGTGATTGGCCTTTTGTCGATCATGGCAGCGCTGGCATACACCGGCGGGCCGTACCCGCTGGGCTACAACGGCCTTGGCGAGGTTTTTGTTTTTATTTTTTTTGGCCTGGCGGCCACCTGCGGCACCTATTTCGTTCAAACCGGCGTGGTCAGCGCCGCTGCGCTATATGCTGCAATTTCGGTTGGGCTGCTCATCTGCGCGATTCTGGTGGTCAACAACCTGCGCGACATCGAAACAGACCGCGCCTCAGGCAAGCGCACCCAGGCAGTGCGGCTGGGTGCGCATGGTACGCTGCGCGAATACAATACGCTGCTGGCGTTGGCTTATGGGGTGCTGGCTTTTGCCGTAATCACCCGCGCGGTCAGCCCGTGGGCGCTGCTGGCGTTTGGTTCCGCCCCATGGGCGTTTTCGCTGGCGCGCCAGGTTGCAGTTACGCGCGGGCGTGAACTGAACCGACTGTTGGGCGCCACCGGTCAGCTGGTTCTGCTGTTTTCGATCCTCTATAGCATCGGACTGGTGGTCAGTGGGCTGCTGCGCTGATTAACCGACAAACAGCCAGGGGCACAGCTTGCGCTCCAGACCGTCCACCGCAAAATATAACCCCAATCCGAGGATGCTCATGGCGACCACGCCAGCGTACATGGCCGGGTAGTTGAAGAGCGTATTTCCATTCAAGTATATGTAGTAACCCAGGCCCTTCTGAGTGGCGAACAGTTCGGCAATGTAGAGCACCGCCACAGCGGTGCCCACCGACTGGCGCAGCGCGGTCAGGATGCCGGGGATGCTGGCGGGCAGATAGACAAAGCGGAAAAGCGCCATGCGGCCGGCGCCCAGGCTGCGCACGCTGCGGATCAACTCCGGGCGCAGGCTGGCGGCCTGGTCGCGTACCAGTACCAGGATCTGGAAGAACAGGATCAGGAAGATGATGACGATTTTGGGAAAGTCGCCGATGCCAAGGAAAAGCAGCACGATCGGCACAAAGACCACCTTGGGGATCGGGTAGAGGATGTAGATCAACGGCGCGAAAAAATCATTGGCGCGTTTGGATTGTCCAAGCGCCAACCCGGCCGGGGCTGCCAGCAGGATGGACAAGAACGTGCTGGCAATCACCCGCCACAGGCTGGCGAGAAAATGACCGGCCAACCCTTTGCCCAATTCTTCGATGAAAGCCGCTCCCACCTGAACGGGTGTGGGCAGAATCGGTTGGTTGACCAGCATGGCGGCGATCTGCCAGATGACCAGGAGAGCCAGGGTTGCCAGCAGCAGGTCGCGGCGCTTCATGCAATCTCCAGTTTGGCCCGCAGGGAGCGGCAAAGGGCTACATATTCATCTGATTCCCGGTAACCGGGCTGCAGGATGTCAGGATTTTCGATGATTTGCGGATGGGTGTTGGGCGGCAAATTGAGCAATAAAATGTGCTGGCCCAGCACCGCAGCTTCCTCGATCGCATGGGTGACGGTCACCAGCGTCAGACCGGTCTCATGCCACAATTCCAACACCAGACGCTGCAGACCCTCGCGGGTAGGCGCATCCAGCGAGGAAAAGGGTTCGTCCATCAGTAACAGATCGGGCTGCAAGGCCAATGTGCGTGCGATGGCCGTGCGCTGACGCTGTCCGCCCGAAAGCTGTCCCGGGAATTGCGCAGCCTGGGGTAGCAAGCCAAGACGTTCCAGCCAGGGTTCCACATCCATCGTGCGGGCATAGTCTTTCGGAGCATGCACGCCGTCCGGACCGTAGTAATTGCGCACCCGCAGCCCCAGGCGGGCGTTTTCACGCACGGTCGCCCAGGGCAACAGGCCGTAATCCTGAATGATCAGCCCGGTTTGCGGGCGCGGACGGACGAGGTTCTGCCCGTCAATGCGCACCTTCCCGCTGGAAGGCTGAACCAGCCCTGTCAGGATATTCAGCAGGGTGCTTTTACCGCAGCCGGAGGGCCCGAGCACCGTCCAGGCTTCACCGCGCGCAGCACTCCAGCTGAAATCCTGGAAAACCGGCGCACCGTGACCGTAACCGAAGGTCAGGTGCTCAACCTCAATCATGTTATTTAGGGCAGCAGGCTGCCGTTGACGTTATCCGCGTAGGAAAGATCAACCGAGAGGTAACCTTTGGCCTTCACCCATTCCAGCACATCCAGGAATTGGGCTTCGGTCGGTACGCCTTTGGTCGGGTAGGTTGGCACTTTGAACGACTCGGCCAGCGGCGCAGGCACCATCTTCTGATCGACCATCAGCGAAGCATACTTTTGGGGATCTTTGTTGATCAGTTCAACAGCTTCTTCGACGGCAGTTAAAAACGCCTTGACAGCCTCCGGATTGGCGTCGATGAAGGCTTTGCTGAAGGTGATAATGCTGAAGCTGAATTCCGGGTGAGCGGTATCGTCCAGCGCAGTGACCGCGTCCGATTGTTTGGCCAGGGTAACGAACGGCTCGGGCAGGGTGGCGGCTTTTAACTCGCCACTGGCCAGCAGCGACATGCGATCGGGGATTTTGGGCACAGCTACAAAATTCAAATCGGCGGCCGTGAAGCCTTCAGCGGTCAGCAGCCGGTCGGTCAGATACTCGATAATCGTGCCCTGTGAAATGCCGATCGGTTGGCCTTTCAAGCCCTGCGCGTCCGTGATGCCGCTGTCTTTGCCAGCCATGATCGAGAACAGCGCCTGGTCAGCGGTGGCGGTGCGGGCGTAACGCACTGCCTGCACCTGAATTTTCTCCTGATTGAGGAACATCACTGAGGTCAGCTCGTTCATGATGGCGTCGGTTTGGCCGGCAGCGATCAACTGGTCGCGCTCAGGCGCCGAACTGACGGGGATGATTTCGACGACCAGGTTATGCTTGGTGTACAGGCCTTCCTGCTGCGCTACGACCATGGGGAGGACATCCAAGACGGGCAAGAGCGCTACTTTGATGGTGGTGGGAACGGCAGCGGGGGTCGGGCTGCAGGCAGCCAGCAGCAGGCTGGCCAACAGGAGGATGAGCAATAAGGCAGGAAAAGTTTTCTTGAACATTGAATTTCCTTCGAAATAAAATAGAGTTTGCGTGGGGTTTATTGCATTCCGATTATACCTTTCCCGGAAATTTTTGTAAGGGACGCTGGCAGTTTGCCCTACGGTCGCGCGGGGTTAGAGCCTGCGTGGACAAACTAAAGTTGTATTGCGCAAACCTCCGGCTTGCGGCGGCGAAACATAGTTCTCGATTGCACAGGCATTCAGCCTGCGTGGACAAACCAAAGTTTGTCCTACGTCAACTAAACATAAAAAATAAGGTCAAATTTCTGCACATAATCAACAAAGGCATGCTACAATCTTTAAGTCCCAACTACAAAACGGAGGTGAATATGTCAACCCTGAAGACCACCTTGACCGGGTATACCGGCTACCGAGGTCGCGAGGGTCATTACGCTTTCCTACTGCACCGGATCACCGGGCTGGGAACCGTATTGTTCCTCGTCATCCACATCATCGACATTGCACTGGTTTATCTGTCTCCCAAAGGCTTTTTGGACGTGGTTGCCTTGTACCAGACCACGCTCTTCGGCATCGGAGAGATAGCTCTGGTATTCTGCGTGTTCTTCCACGGCATCAATGGCCTGCGGATCGCTTACTTCGATATGTTCAAACCAGCCAATTGGTCGATCGAGACCGAGCGGAATTCTACGCGCATCACGCTGATCGCCACGCTGATTCTGTGGCTGCCCGCCACTTTCTTCATGGCACGCAACATCCTCATCCATAATTACGGCCTGTTTGGCGGGTAGGAGGAAGAAATGACAGCGACTTCTGAACAAATTCGCCGGGTGAAAGTTCGGCCCAATTATGACCATGTGGCCTGGAAGTGGATGCGCTATTCGGCGCTGCTGCTGATCCCCCTGGTCTGGTTCCATGTGATCCTGCAGGACGTGATCGTTGGGGTGCACACCATGGACCTGGACTACGTTGCCCAGCGTTGGGCGAACATCGGCTGGCGTGTTTACGACGCGCTGCTGCTGGGTTTCGCCATGGCGCATGGCATGAACGGCGTGCGCCAGGTAGCCAATGATTTTATTAAAGGTGAGCGCGCCCGCACGATTATGAGCTGGGCGTTGTTCATTTTTTGGCTGGCCATTACCGCAATTGGCGCCGCGGCGTTGATTGGCGGCGTCCGGCAAGATTTCCCCTTGAATTAATCTGGAAAGGCTGCTTCCATGACCCAAACCCATGTTTTTGATGTCATCATTGTTGGCGGCGGCGGGGCCGGTCTGATGGCTGCGTTGAATGCCTCGCGCACAGCCAAAACCGCTGTCTTAAGCAAGCTGTATCCCACACGCTCGCATACCGGCGCTGCCCAGGGTGGTGTTGGCGCTGCGCTCGGAAACTTGGAGGAAGACCACTGGGAATGGCATGCTTTTGATACCGTCAAAGGCAGCGATTACCTTGGCGACCAGGACGCGATCGATTTTATGTGCCAGGAGGCGGTGCAATCGGTCTATGATCTGGAGCATGCTGGCCTGCCATTCTCGCGCACTCCGGATGGAAGGATTGCCCAGCGGCCGTTTGGCGGCCACACCAACAATGTCACCAAAAAACCGGTGCACCGCGCCGCTTACGCTGCCGACCGCACCGGGCATATGATCCTGCAGACGCTGTACCAGCAGTGTATCCGCAACGGAATCAATTTCTACGACGAATTCCAAGTGCTGGACTTGCTGCTGCAAGACGGCGTCACTGCCGGCGTGGTTGCGGTCGAGTTGGCGACTGGTGAACTGCACGTGTTCCACGCCAAAGCAGTTGTTTTTGCCACCGGCGGTCACGGACGCATGTGGGACATCACCTCCAACGCTTACGCTTACACCGGCGATGGGGTGGCGGTCACGCTGCGGCGCGGCATTCCCGCCGAGGATATGGAATTCTTCCAGTTCCATCCAACCGGCATCTATAAACTTGGCATTCTGATCACAGAGGCAGTGCGCGGCGAAGGCGGCGTGCTGTTCAACGACAAGGGCGAACGCTTCATGGAGCGCTATGCCCCGTCCATCAAAGACCTGGCCTCACGCGACGTGACCAGCCGGGCGATTTACTTGGAAGTAAAGGAAGGGCGCGGCATCCAGGGCAAAAACTACGTTTACCTCGACATTCGCCCGGAAACGGTCAATTTGTACGCTGAAAAAGACGGCCGCACCAATCCTGACGGCAGCCCTTACCGGGTCACCGCCGAAGAAATTCTGGCCAAAATTCCGGATATTGCGGATTTCTGCAAGACCTACCTGGGCGTGGATCCGGTCAAAAGCCCGATGCCCATCCAGCCGACAGCCCACTACGCCATGGGCGGCATCCCAACCGATAAATTCGGGCAGGTAGTGATGAATGCGCAGAACACTATTTTGCCGGGGCTGTATGCCGCTGGAGAGTGCGCCTGCGTCTCGGTGCACGGCGCCAATCGCCTGGGCACCAACTCGCTGGTAGATTTGATCGTGTTCGGCAAACACGCCGGCTTGAAAGCAGCGGAATATGCCAATGGGGCTAACCTGCCGAACCAGCAAGGCGACCCGACCGACTTTTCGCGCCAGCAAATTGACTGGTTGATGAACGGGAGCGGCAAGGAAAAAGCCGCCAAACTTGGCCGCGAACTACGCAAGGTGATGTCCGATGACGTCGGGGTCTTCCGCACGGAGGAAGGTCTGGCGTCAGCGGTGGAGAAGGTCAAAGAGCTGCGCGAGCGCTTCAAAGAGGTCAAGGTTGGCGATACCAGCAAAATATTCAACACCGAGCTGCTCAATACCTGGGAACTGGGAAACATGCTCGACCTGGCGCTGGTGACCGCGGTGGCGGCGCTGGAGCGCAAGGAATCACGCGGAGCGCACGCCCGTGAAGATTACCCGAAGCGCAATGACGAAAACTGGCTTAAACACAGCCTGGCATTGCTGGACGGCGACCGGGTGCGCCTGGATTACAAACCGGTGGTGATCACCAAGTATGTTCCCAAAGAAAGGGTTTATTAATCAGGAGGCCGCCATGGAAATACGCTTACGTGTTTTTCGCTTCCAGCCAGAAAAAGATCAACGTCCGCGTTATGACGTTTTTACTATCGAGACCGATCCCACCGAACGCATCCTCGACCTGCTCGAGTATGTACGCGGGGATGTGGACGGCAGCCTGGCTTTCCGCCGCTCTTGCGCGCACGGCGTATGCGGTTCGGATGCCATGCGCATCAACGGGCGCAACCTGCTGGCCTGCAAAGTGCTTGTAAAAGATCTGGGCACCAGCGAGATCACGGTGGAACCACTGCTTGGTCTGCGGGTGATTAAAGATTTGATCGTGGACATGGGTCCGTTCCTTGAGCATTACAAGTCGGTGATGCCGTATTTTATCAACGACGACATCCCGGCGGACGGTAAAGAGTTTCTGCAGTCGCCGGAGCAGCGCGCGCGCTTTGATGACACCACCAAATGCATCATGTGCGCAGCCTGCACCACCTCCTGCCCATCGTTCTGGTCGAATACAGAATATGTTGGCCCGGCAGCGATCGTCAATGCTCACCGGTTTATCTTCGACAGCCGCGATACAGGTGCTGCCAAGCGCTTGGAAGTGCTCAACGAGCAGTTTGGCGTTTGGCGCTGCCGCACAGCCTTCAACTGCACCGAGGCCTGCCCGCGCGAGATCAAGATCACCCAGGCGATTGCTGAAGTCAAGCAGGTGCTTACAAGCGGGAAGCTGGAATAGCTTTGGTTTGATTGGATTGAAAAATGGAAGCAAACGGACGGGTCGCCAGACCCGTCCGTTTTGTTTTATGGTTTTGTAGGTGGGTTAGAGGGGCGGCGAATGGTACCCAATGAAAAAAAACCTTTGTAGCCCCGAAAACCAACAACCTTGAATGATCAAACACCGTTCGCTATTCGAGAAGTCGGGTTTCGGGGCTTTATAGATGAATCACCTTGTGGGGTTCCTCACTGCCCCTCAACCCGACCTACCACTGATATTTATATATTGGTCGGAAAAGCAGGTGCATCGCTCCTTAATGCATTGATGATTGGCCAACCTGTCCACTCAGGAGCAACGCACCCGATGTTTTTGAGGTGCTAGGCACTTCATAAGTTCCTTGCACCTGATTTTTATAGTTGGGCCGCAAGAGCAGGTGCATCGCTCCTAATGCGTCGATGATGTGGGCCAACCTGTCCACTCAGGTGCAACGCGCCCGATGTTTTTGACCCATATCGCATATCGCGCTCAGAATCTGTATAATGAAAGTAGATAGTCCTGATGTCTGCACGAGAGGAGGCTGCCATGTACGTCTCCATTTTAACCGGACGAGTCGCGAAAGAAAATTGGGTTCCACTCGAGCGTTCCTTCGAGAAGGAAGTGACCAAAAGACCGCCGAAAGGGCTGATGGACTCATACCTTGTGCAAAGCGAGGATGATCCGGCTTCCTGGCAGGTGGTGTCCATCTGGGCGACCAAGGCGGAATTCAAGGATTTCGAAAAAACCGAACAGGCAAATGTCTTTGTCGAATTGCTGTGCGACGGTGGCACGGTACCCAACCGGCTCGGCTATGTGACCGTTGGCAGATACGAACGTGTCTGAATGTCCTTCCTGACCGTATGCACCCATTATTAGAGCGCTTGATGGCGCTCGAATCGGAAACAAGCTATCAAATCGACCCGGCACCGGGCGAGGACGGCTTTCTGTTTGTCCCCGGCAGCCTGCCGGTTTTGTTGTCAGCGCCACACGGCGCTGCCCATTGGCGCAACGAGCGCTACAAAGAAGAAGATGAGTATACCGCCGGGCTGGTCCGTCTGGTTGGCGAGATCACCGGCGCACATGTGATATGTGCTAACCGCCGCTCGTCCGCCGACCCAAACGCGGATATGGATGCGCCGTATAAGGCTGCCCTTAAGGAAATCGTCCGGCAGCACAACCCCAGGATTGTGCTGGATATCCACGGCTGCAAACCGGAAAACGGTTTTGGCATTGCCCTTGGCACGATGAAGGGAGCAAGCAGCCCGCGCCACCGGCCGGTCATTCTCCAGATCCTGCACGAACAGGGTTTTTCGGAAAGCCATACCGGTCTGGCCGGTTTGAATGTGGATAAAAAATACCCGGCGATGGGGGAAGATTCGCGCGAGCCGGTTACCCGCTTTGCCTGGGAAAAACTTGGCCTGCCGGCTGCCCAATTCGAAGTGAATGCCCACCTGCGGGTGGTTCAGCGCCTGTCTGGGGCATCCACGCCTGAACCGTTCACCGGCGACCCTCAAGGGATTCTGCATATGATCGCCACGCTGTCTGCCCTGGTCAAAGCATTGGCAACTGTCTAAGCCATGACGCCTCAAAATAAAATGTTACTTTAGGGCTTCGATGGCTCAAATAATAAAGTAGCTGATTGATTTTCCACAATTGGGCTATCTTCTCATCAATTCCAGGGCGTATGGTAACTGGATTGAGTTGGACGTAATTGTTTGTCAGGCGTGCCTTGGCCGTATTTGAGCAGTCGAATAGCGTATTTGCGATGATAGCCGGTCGCGGCTTGGAACGGATGTATAATGACAAAAGGCACAAAGCGTGCCTTTTGCTTGATTGCAGACTTCCAATACTCCACTTGAGGTGCTCATGACCGATCGTTTGGACTGGATCCAAAAAGAGCTGGACGGCTTGAAAGAGGCCGGTTTGTACAACCGCATCCGCACCCTGTCATCGCCGCAAGGCGCCTGGTTGGTGGTGGATGGCAAACGTGTGCTCAATTTCTGTTCGAATAACTATCTGGGAATGGCGAACAACCCGCGCCTGGTGGCGTCCGCCAAAAAGGCTCTGGACGCCTATGGCGTCGGGCCAGGAGCTGTGCGCACCATCGCCGGGACCATGGACCTGCATCTGGAGCTGGAACGGCGGTTGGCAACCTTTAAGGGCGTTGAAGCGGCCATTACCTTCCAATCCGGCTTTACTGCCAACCTGGCGGCGATTGCTGCTTTGGTAACCAAAGACGATATTATTTTCTCGGATGAACTCAACCACGCCAGCATCATCGACGGCTGCCGTCTTTCCGGTGCACCGACTATCCGCTTCGCCCACGCCAATCCGGCGGACCTGGAACGGGTCATCGCCGAACATCAGGGCACTTACCGGCGCGCATTATGCATCACCGACGGCGTCTTCAGCATGGACGGCGATATTGCCCCGCTGGACAAGATTTACGAAATCACCTCCAAACACGGTATCATGCTGATGGTGGATGACGCCCACGGCGAAGGCGTCATGGGCAAAGGCGGGCGCGGCATTGTGGATCACTTCCATCTGCACGGCAAGGTGGATATCGAGGTAGGCACACTTTCCAAAGCCTTCGGCGTGGTTGGCGGGCTGGTGGCCGGCAAGGCCGTGATCGTCGATTGGCTGCGGCAGCGCGGCCGTCCGTTCCTGTTCTCTTCGGCGGTGACCCCGCCGGATGTGGCTGCCACCATTGCCGCGGTTGACCTGCTGGAAGAATCGACTGAACTGGTGGACCGGCTGTGGTCGAATGCGCGCTACTTCAAGGACGAGATGAAGCGCCTTGGCTTCGATACCGGCCAGAGCGTCACCCCCATTACCCCGGTCATGCTGGGCGAGGCGCCGCTGGCGCAGCAATTCAGCCGTGAACTGTTCGAGGAAGACGTGTTCGCTATGGCGCTGGGTTTCCCCACCGTCCCCCGCGGCAAAGCGCGCATCCGGGTGATGATCTCAGCGGTGCACGCCCAGGCCGATCTGGACCAGGCGTTGGAGAAGTTCGCCAAAGTCGGGCGCAAATTAGGAGTCATCAGCTAAAAAGTTTTGTCATTGCGACGAAGGAAGCAATCTGCGTCTTTCAACCATGACGACTGTCCCAAGGCATTCGTTATACCTATTCTAGGTAGATTGCTTCACTCCGCTTCGCTTCGTTCACAACAATAAATTATTTCAATTCTGCCGCGGCGCGGCGCTTGACATGCGCCAGGATGGCCGCCATGCCGTTCAAGCGCTGCGCGGTCAATACGTGCTGCAACCCCATGCGCAGGTAAAAATCGGCGGGGATCGCCAGAACCTGCTCGGGCGCGCTTCCATTTAACCCTTCCATCATCAACGCCGCATACCCGCGCACCGTCGGCGACTCCTCCGGCACCACAAAATAATAATAGAGCCCACCGTTCTTGACCTCGGCAGCCATCTGCACCGGGGTCATGCATTCGGGCACTTCTTCCATCTCATCCGGGCGCTGCAGGTGGGTAGGAAAAGCCGGAAAGTTACGCGCATAATCCAGCAACATTTCGAGCTTTTCGCGCCCTTCGCACACCTCGAAATCGCTTACGATTACTTCCAGGCGGGCTGGCAGGGAATTGCTATCCGTCATGCGCCCTCGCCTTTTTCAATCGGCGCGCCGACCAGGTTGCCCCACTCGGTCCATGAACCGTCATAATTGCGCACCCTTGGGTAACCCAGCAGGTATTTCAGAACGAACCAGGTGTGGGAACTGCGCTCGCCGATGCGGCAGTAAGCAATGGTGTCCTTGTCAGGGGTTATACCGTGCGCCTGGTAAAGGTCGCGCAAGGCTGCCGGCGATTTGAATGTGCCATCCTCCTGCACCGCCTGGCTCCAGGGGATGCTGACCGCGCCCGGAATGTGGCCGCCGCGCTGCGCCCCTTCCTGCGGGTAACCGGGCATGTGCAGCAGTTCTCCGGTATATTCCTTGGTCGAGCGCACATCCACCAGCGGCTGGCGGCTTTCCAGGTGATGCATGACATCGTCGCGGAAGGCGCGAATACCCTTGGCGGGACCGGTGGCATGATAGGTGGTGGGTGGGTAAGCCAACGGGGTGGCTGTCAGCATCCGGCCTTCAGAAACCCACTTGGCGCGACCGCCGTTCATCACCCGGCGATCCTGGTGACCGTAGTATTCAAACAACCAGAAAGCATACACCGCAAACCAGTTGGATTTGTCGCCGTAAAAAACGACGGTGGTATCGTTGGCAATCCCCAGGCTGGAACACAGGGCTTCGAATTCTTCTTTGGTTAGAAAGTCGCGCCGTACTGGGTGCTGCAAGGTGGTGAACCAGTCAACTTTGACCGCGCCGGGGATATGACCGGTTTCGTAAAGCAAGGCGTCCTCATCCGATTCCACCAGACGCACCTGCGGATCGTTGAGGTGCTGTGCAACCCATTCGGTATCGACCAGAACTTCTGGGTGAGCATAAGCTGTCATGACTATATACCTCCTATTTTGATCATATTTATCATAATAATCATATCACAAACTATGTGCCAAAGGCAACCGGCACGCTACGCGAGCTTGCAGCTTGCCTGAACAAGCTGGCAACGATGGAGTTAAAGTAATTAAGCCGTACCCTGTCCGCACTCGCGGAGCACCCTTCGCGTGGGATAATCTGCGATTGACCTTGTCGAAGGGGCGACAGGCTTCTACAGACGTAGAATACTGGGGGGTTTGCAGGGCATGCCTGCAATGCTCCCCTGCCCACAGAGACGGCTACAAGTGTCCGGGAATCAGGCCGCGTGCCCAGAGCGTCGGTACGATTTCATCTCCCCCTCAAGCCATCACCCACCAAGGATGAAAATGGCTATATCTCACCAGCAGGCGTAAAGGTCACAGTCATCACTTCCGAATTTTACGATTATAGGGCTTCTGATCAAACGTCTCGGGCATTTCTGTAAATCCAGATACTACCGGGCTGCCGGAGCAGGTGGTCAGCGAGGAACAGGTCGATAGCACCAGGTCATCAACAGCAAAGCCTTCATAATAATGAGGATTCGCTGGATTACTGGCAAACCAGATCGCGATCCATACCTGGGATTGGCCGGTAATATTCCCTAAAGTGTAAACATTTTTTAAATCCATCGTATCCGTGAACCAACTTCCGCTATACCCGCTGAAAGCATTTCCATAGACCGTAGCGTTATCCAACGATACGCCCCAGCCCATGAAATCATATTTAGATTCTATGTCCAGCCACAGCTTGATCGAGACGTATCCATCCTTAACCTGACTCAGGTCAATCGGTCCATAAATCATCCACGTTTCAATATCGTCAGTATAACCATCCGAGCACGGCAGGGTGCTCCCGTAGGATCCACCGCCTACCGCCCATCCCCCGTTACTCCCACTGGATGCCTGGCAGGCTCGCTTTCCCCAGGACATGGCACTGGTCACGTTCTGCCAATCCGTGCCGTTGAACCAATAACTATATAGACTCCACTCGCCCGGGAATGCGCCTTCGAATGTCTCCGAGAAAAGGTCGGTCCAGGGAGGCAGCGGCGTGTTGGAGGGAGTTGGTGTCACCGTAAATGTTGCGCTTGGAGTTGGGAATTGGACCGGGGTTTGTGTGAAGATTGGAGTGGATGATACGGTTGAGGTCAGAGTTTGGGTCGATATACCAGTGATCAGGGTAGTTGCAGTCGGCGGAGGCGGCAAGGTCGACAGCTGATAATTGTTCATGATCAGCGGCCAATAGATATAGCCTGGCGTTTGAAGAAGAGCGGGCGAATTTTCTATCAGAACGTTTCCGAGGTCGGCTGAATTTTTTTCATTCGGATCCGCTTGCATTAATGCGGGACTTGCAAATGCCTGATTGGCCCCAATCATCCCGATTAGGACGATGCAAAGGAATAATGTCAGAAACCCGAGGAAATAATTCCTATTCCGGGTGGTAAGGGAGATCAACTGCTTCATTTATCCCCTTGATTACCAAGAATGGATCCAAAAATTGACTTGGTGGTAATAATAACATTACCATTGTAGTGCTATATGCGCATAAATCAATGGATTTTCATTGGCTTTTCGTCCCAAAAGACAATGCTCGGAATGAATGATTGCGCTCCTGACCGGTTTAGGATGGAGCCGCTGCGGAACTAACTTTCCGGGTCGCATAATTTAATATTCATTGGTCTCAAGCAGATCAAGTTTTCGACCAGTGAACCTGGCAGCCCTTAATCAATCGGCTGCACTTAAATAATGCCCATCCTTATAGTACAATCCATCCTATGGAATCGGACAGAAAGCAAATCCTACTCACCAACGATGACGGCATCGAATCGCCCGGGTTGTGGGCAGCCGCTGAAGCGCTCTCCCCTCTCGGCTTTGTGACGGTCGCGGCTCCCCGCCAGCAGTTCTCTGGCGCCGGGCGTAGCCACCCGATTCATACCGACGGCGTAATCACCCCGCGCCAACTGCAAATCGGCCGGCAAATGTGGACGGCATACGCGGTCGGCGGGTCGCCAGCTCAATCGGTGGTTTACGCCGTGCTCGACTTGCTGCCGCGTAAGCCAGATCTGATCGTTTCCGGCATCAATTACGGCGAAAATGTTGGAAACAGCATCACCAGTTCAGGGACTGTGGGGGCTGCACTCGAAGGTGCCGCCTTTGGCATCCCCGCGCTGGCGGTTTCTCTGCAAATTACGGACGGCGGCTATCTGGGGTACTCGCCGGATGTACAATTTAGCACTGCTGGATATTTTACCCACCTGTTCGCCGAACGGATTATGAATGAACGCCCGCCATCCGATGTGCACGTGCTCAAGGTAGACGTGCCAGCTACTGCGACCCCTCAGACGCCCTGGCGCGTAGTTCGGCAAGCCATGCAGCCGTACTATATCCCGCGCACGATTCGCACCGGCACGCTGGAGTCTCCCGGCCCCATTGGGTATGATATTCGCATCGATTCAAGCAACGTCCATAAGGATACCGATGTCCATGCTCTGGCGGTGGAGCAGGTTGTAGCCGTCACCCCGCTCAGCCTGGATATGACCTCGCGTACACCCATGGATCAATTAGAATCCTACTTGCGCAAGCTGTAGTCAACCCGAGAAAAAAGCCATCCTCGATTGACCCTGCTGTGGATCATAAAATAAGGCGCATCGGTGCCTTATTTTTGTTTATTCCAGTGATGTCTTCAACCGGGCTGGTAAATCGTAAACATATACCTGTGTCTTATCGAAGCCCTGAATGGCGCCAGCCTTCTCCAACCCGGAGCATTCATTATCTTGA
>Ga0209212_1001814_pt1 | contig 32810 bp, 16 predicted proteins | sample RifGroC2_FD_183996 | JGI IMG/M metagenome (GOLD analysis project Ga0209212, IMG submission 183996) | Groundwater microbial communities from Rifle, Colorado, USA - Groundwater C2 (SPAdes) (version 2) | ecosystem: Environmental > Aquatic > Deep subsurface > Groundwater | place: Rifle, Colorado...
AGCATTCATAACCAACCGCGTCGGCGATTTCGCCTTTCTGGCCGGTTCATTCATACTTTACTGGCTTTATAAATCGGGCGGTTTCGAAACCGGATTCGATTTCATAAAACTCGCTGAAAACTTCAAGGCGCTTGCCGCGGCGCTTCCGTCATCGGGCCTGGTCATTATCGTCGATCTCGTTTGCGTTCTGTTGTTTTTCGGCGCGTGCGGAAAATCGGCGCAGATACCTCTTTACGTATGGCTTCCCGACGCGATGGCCGGCCCTACGCCCGTTTCAGCACTGATACACGCGGCCACGATGGTGACCGCGGGCGTTTATATGTGCGTCAGAATGGGCTTCCTCTTCGCTGCCTCGACCACGGCGCTCACGATCATAGCCGCGACCGGCGTATTGACGGCGGTCTTCGCGGCCGTTATCGCAATGGCTCAGACTGATATAAAAAAAGTTCTTGCGTATTCGACGGTTTCACAGCTCGGCTTCATGTTCATAGCCGTCGGCTGCGGCGCGTTCGCGAGCGCGATATTCCATCTGGCTACCCACGCGTTCTTCAAATCACTGCTCTTTCTCGCCGCAGGCTCGGTCATACACGCGCTTTCCGGAGAACAGAATATCATGAAAATGGGCGGCCTGCGCGGCAAAATTCCGGGCACGTTCGCCGTCTTTTTCACCGGCGTTTACGCCATCTCGGGCCTTCCGCTCATGTCGGGCTTTTTCTCGAAGGACGAGATCCTCTTATATTCCTACGCCGGGCCGCATTCCAACTTAATTTTCTACGCTCTGGCGTCGTTCGCCTCGCTTCTTACGGCGGTTTATATGCACCGCCTGCTCTTTCTGGTTTTCTACGGAGAGTTCAGGGGCGAGCAGAAAAAATTCGACCATGTCCACGAATCGCCGGCGATAATGATGGTGCCGCTCTATATACTGGCGTTCTTCTCCATTTTTTCGGGCTTCGCGGCGCTCACCCGAAGCCTTAATTTCAAAAACATTCTCGCATGGTATCAGTCGTACGCGGCCCCCACGGCGGTTTCTCACGCAACCGAATACGGCGTAATGGCGGCCGCGCTGATAACCGCTTTCACAGGCGTTTTCATCGCTTATAAGATATACGCCGTCAAAAACGGGCATCTGGAAGCCATCGATAAAAAATTCGGGGCAGTCATTAAAATCCAGCGAAATAAATTTTATATAGACGAGCTCTACGAGAAGATTATCATAGTTCCATTATATTCAACTTCAGTAATATTACATAAGTACATAGACGTAAAGTTCATAGACGAGCTCGTCGTCGGCGGCTCCGTTAACGGCTTCAGGGCGATTAACGCCGCGCTCGCTTCCGCGCAGAGCGGCCGGGTCGGCGGCTATCTGTCAGCCATGGCGGCTGGTTTGGCTGTAATAACGGTTTACGCCCTCTACGGCGCCCTGCGGTAAACCCGTCGCGGCGAGCGAATTTTGATAAAGGTGTGAAATGATCGAATTAATAAATATTTTATACGCGAATTTAATAGTAGTGCTTCTGGCATCGGCGTTCTTTTCATTCGCGTTCACGGCCGCTTTCGGCCGCAGGGCCGGCGGCGCGAAAATTAAAAAGGCTGCGCTGAGCTTCGCGCTGGCTATTTTCATCGCATCACTGGGGCTCTACGCCGGCTTCGACCCGGCGCTGCATTCGATGCAGTTCGCGAAAAGTTTCAGCTGGATACCTTCTCTGAACATTAATTTCAGCGTCGGCGTCGACGGGCTGTCTCTTTTCATGGTGCTGCTGGCGACGCTTCTGACGCCCGTGGTCATACTCAGCGTAAATGAAAACACGCCTGACATCGGATATTATCTGTCGCTCTATTTCCTGCTCGAATTCACCATGATCGGAACATTCTGCGCGATGGACATAATTTTGTTCTATCTCTTCTGGGAACTTATGCTCGTCCCGATGTATCTTATAATCGGCGCCTGGGGCGGCAAAAACCGTATAGGCGCGGCTCTGCGTTTCTTCCTTTTCACCGCGTTCGGCTCAGTATTCATGCTGTGGGCGATCCTGTGGATAACCAGTTATTTCCAGAATATAAACGGGGCCGCGTGCTTCGACATCAGGCAGCTGGGTTCCATAGAGTATAACTTCCGTTCTCAGTGCGTCCTTTTCTGGATGTTCTCCCTGGCCTTCATGGTCAAGGTGCCGCTCTTTCCTTTCCACACATGGCTCCCGCACGCCCACGTAGAGGCCCCGACCGGAGGCTCCGTAATGCTGGCCGCCGTTCTTCTCAAAATGGGCACTTATGGCTTCCTGCGTTTTTCGATACCGATGTTCCCCGACGCCGCCGCTTATTTTGCGTCGGCGATGACGCTTCTTGGAGCGTTCGGAGTGCTTTACGGATCACTGATGTCATACGCCCAGACCGACCTTAAAAAACTTATTGCCTATTCGTCGATAGCCCATCTGGGCGCGGTCACTGCCGGCATTTTCTCTCTGAGCGCCGCCGGAATAAGCGGCTCGATAATACAGATGGTCAACCACGGCATTTCCACGGGCGCGCTCTTCCTGCTTACGGGAATGATTTACGAGCGCCGCCACACCAAAGAGCTCGGAGAGTTCGGCGGGCTCGCCGCCGTGATGCCGGCGTATTCGACGGCGTTCGCGATAGTCGCGTTCTCTTCGATAGGACTGCCGGGGCTTAACGGCTTTATAGGCGAGTTTTTAATTCTCGCCGGCGTGTTTTCCAAATCATGGCTCAGCGGCGCGCTCACGGCCTCCGGCGTCGTTATCGGAGCCGTATATATGCTTTCGGCCTACGAGAAGATCTTTCTCGGAAGCGTCGCCAAAAAAGAAAATTCAGAGCTCGCAGACATGACCGGCGCCGAAAAAGCCGGCCTTGCCCCGCTTATAATCCTCATATTCGCGATAGGTATATATCCGGCGTTTATCAGTTCGAGAATCGACGCCACCGTCAAGAATATAGCAGCCGCCCCGCGCCACGATATCCGGCAGATTCGGGCCTCGCGCGTTAATTTAAATGAAGATCCGGTGAATGCAATATGTCAAAAGAAGAATTAGCCGTCAATTTATACGCCATATCACCCATGATAGCCCTGCTTATAACGGCGGCCGTCGTCGCGGTCATTTCCGCATCGAAAGACGCGCTCACGCCTGCCGGAAGGATCAAAGCCATAGACGCCGCGGGCAAATTGACCGCCGCCGCGTTCGCATGCGCCGCGCTTATCTCGGCCGGCCATTTCATCAGGATCAAAGGGCCGCTCACGTTGTTTTATAACGCCATATTCTTCGACCATTATTCAGCGGCCGCGTGTTTCATATTTTCTGTCATGGGTATCTTCACGGTCCTTATAGCCTTTAATGAACTGAAAACCGATAATCCGCGCTACCGCCCCGAATACTTCACGATGCTTTTATGCGCGGCCTCGGGCACGATGATAATGGCCATGGCCAACGATCTTATAGTTGCGCTGATAGGCATTGAAATACTCTCGGTTTCCACTTATATAATGTGCGCGATCGACTTTAAAAATAAGCGCGCCGTCGAAGGCGCATTCAAATATTTTCTTACAGGCGCCGCGGCCAGCGCGATATTTTTATTCGGTCTCGCACATATTTACGGTGGAGCCAGAACGACCCTTATCAGCGAGATGGCCCGTTTCGCGTCCTTGAACGCCGACGCCGCTTCGGGCGGCCTTTTTACGCCGCTTCTTACCGGCTTCGTTTTCGTATCGTGCGCGCTGCTTTTCAAGGCCGCCGCGGTGCCGTTCCATAACTGGGCGCCCGACGTTTACGACGCCGCTTCGGTCAGCGTCGCAGCGTTTATGACCTATTTCGTCAAGGCCGCCGTCTTCGTACTGATATTCAGGATCTTCGGCACGGCGTTCATCTTCCTCGCCCCGCCGCTTCTGCCGATATTCGTTATAATATCGGCCGTGACTATGACGCTGGCTAACATTGCGGCGCTCTTTCAAAACAATATCAAAAGAATGCTAGCCTATTCAAGTATATCACACACCGCCTATATACTTATAGCCGTCATCAGCTCGGTCTCGGCGTTTAAAAATATCACCGTCGAAAGCGGCGCCTATATTATTTTTTACCTCGTCTCGTATTTTTTCATAAACGCCGCGGCGTTTTCGGCCCTCGCGCTCGTAAAGGCGCATAACCATCAGATACACACAATAGACGACCTCAGGGGATGCGGCTTCAGCCGGCCCCTCTTTTCGGCCGCTTTCGCGCTTTCGCTGCTCGCGCTGGCCGGGATCCCCTCCACGTCAGGATTTATCGCTAAATTTTTAGTGTTTTATAACGCGTTCCTCGCCAACCATCACGCGCTGGTGCTTATAGCGGTCGTTAACAGCCTGATAGCGTTCTATTATTACATCAAGATAATAATGGCGATGTATATGCAAAAACCCGAAGATCGTAATGAAGTTTCGTGCGAACCCGCCACGGCCGGCCGTGCTGAAACGTTCTGCCTGGCTTTTTCAGCGGTCATGGTCCTTGCGCTCGGCATATTCCCGGGACCGGCCATAGAACTCGCTAAACTCGCCGTCATGAAAAGTTTTTAATTTAATATACTTGCGGAGATGATAAAATGAAACAGTTCAAATGCCTGGTGTGCGGCTATATCCACAACGGTGAAGAGCCGCCCGAAAGATGCCCGGTCTGCAAGGTCGGCCGCGAAAAATTCGTCGCGGTCGACAATAGTTCAGGACAGTCTGAGCCGGCTCCCCGGTCCGCCGAAAAGCTGGCTCCGTCGCCGTCGTCCATGGCGCGCAAGTTCAGATGCGTCGTATGCGGCTATATCCACGAAAGCGACGAACCGCCCGAAAGATGCCCGGTCTGCAAGGCGCCGCGCGAAAAATTCGCGCCTTATTTTCCCGAAGAGAACGAAAACGGAATCGTGTATGACAATTTATTCGACGTTTTAGAGACCGCCCACGAGGCAACCAAAAAGATAACGCATCTTAAAACCGAAGAAATGGTATTCGAAACCTATTATTTTCTGCCAGGCCAGGTCATCGACTACCACAAGCACCCGGCAGGCGACCAGATATTCGTCGTAATGCAGGGCAGCGGAGAATTCTTCTTCAACTGCGGAAGCGAAACCTCGACGAAATTAAAGGTCGGCGATTATATTCTCGCGCCTAAAAACGTGTGGCATAAAATAGTCAACACCGGAGCGAATATTCTCGTAATGACTCAGGTGATGGCACGCAACGCGGGAATGATACTCAAAAGCACAAGATAAAAAGTTCCAATTCATTTTTTATGGGTAATATCAGATTAATTTAAGTGGAGAGTTAAGAGTGGAGAGTGGAGAACTAAAGGTTTTTTGACTATTTAAATAATAAATATCCCCAACATTAACTCTCCACTCTCCGTTGCCAACCCTTAACTAATAATTACTCACATGCAATGAAAAAGCCGGCCTGTTTCTGCCGGCTTTTTTTACTTTCATTTTCTAAAAAATAAGCGTTATTTTTTAACTTCTATGAGCCCCTGGTGCTGCGTTCCAAGAAACAGGCTTTTCTTAACGGTTTCGATGCAGGTGATCCTCATGGGTTTTCCTTTTGAAAGGCTGTTTTTGATCGGATAGTGCGTGAGGGTATCGTTATATATCTTCAGCAGCCCGCTGTCGGTCCCGATATAAATATCGAATTTATCGGCTTTAATGGCGAGAATGATGTTGCTGCCGAGCCCCTTTTCTTTGGTATAAGATTTGAATTTGATCCCGTCGTACACCGAAAGCCCTTCGTTGGTGCCAATATAAAGCCTTCCGGAAACCGCGGCCAGGCAGTTTACCTTATTGGATATCAGATCCGAAGTTCTGGCGTTGACGCCCGTGAACCGGTCGTTTTGAAAAAGGTAAATTCCGTCGTCGTAAGTGGCGAACCAGAGCTGCCCCCTGACGTTATCGTAAACGATAGCCGATATGTATTTTCCGTCCAGGCCCGCCTTGCTGGTATAATGCTTCCACTTGTTGACCTTCACGTTATATATCGAAACGCCCGAACCCCATGTGCCGACGTACAGGAACGGGTCCATGAAATAGAGGCACTGGATGTAATTGGTGGGTATCGTCGTGTTGTCGTCGCCCTGCTCGAAATGGGTCCACTGCGAAAGTATCTTGTTATAGCGGGAAAGCCCCGAATCAGTGGCTATCCATATTTCGGAACTGGTCGGCAGCACATAATTTATGCACGAACCCACCGGAGAATTCCTGTAGTGGCCGGCATCTTTTCCATAAGTCCTGAAACTCCTCCCGTTATATTTGCACAGGCCTCTGTCGGTGCCCACGAAAAGCGAGCTGGCGTCTTCGGGATCGGCATAGAGCGCCTGAACGTTGTTCGAAGGTATCGAGCGGCCAAGAAATGAAAGATAATCGCTCCTCTTCGAATGAGTGTCGAAATCGAGCGCAGAAGCCGGCGCCAGAAAAAATCCTGACATGAAAGCCGTCAGAACGGCCATAACTACAACCAGGCGGCGTATGATGAATGAATATTCGTGATTTCGCATATCAGTCAGCTGAAGTCCTTTCGGGCGCGTCTTCGCCCTGTTTTCCGGCGGCCGCGGCCGCGTCAAGATCGTTTTCGACCGTTTCATAGGCGGTCTGGCTCTTCAGCGCGTTCGCGAAGTCCTTGCCGAAAACCTCTTCGAGTATGACCACGATGGTTTCGCGGTATAACTGCGTTTCTCCCTCGTTTTCTTTTTCTTTCATAAGGAACTGATGCGCCTCTTCGGAGCCGGATTTGGCCATGGCCACCACGGCGGTTTTGCGCACTATCCAGTCCTCGCTCTTGTTCTGCATTATGTCGCAGAGAATCTGCACTGAATTGATGTCGCTTATCTTGCCAAGGGCCTTTATAACGTTGATCTTAACGTCGTTGTCGTGATCGTTGACGGCGGCCTGAAGTATTTCGCCGACCTGTATGACGCCAATTTCACCGAGAGCATACGCGGCGGAGGCCCTCATCCATTTATCGCTGTCGGTGAGCATTTCGCGCAGTATCTGCAGCGACCTCGCGCCGCCGAGCTTCCACAGGCCTTTCGCGGCGTTGGCCTTCACGCGGTTATCGAAATCGTTGAGCGCGGGCTTTATAAGATCGATGACCGTTTCGTCGCCGAGTTCGGCGAGCGACTCTATGGCGTTAGCTCGCACGCGTTTGTCGGGATCTTTGATGCATTCGCCCAGCAGCGGCACGCTGAATTTAGCCTTCGACAGGCCGATTATCCTTAAAATGATCGCCTTGACGCGTTTATCGTCGCAGTTGCGAAGGAGTTTCGCGAGCGATTCTCTTGCTTCATCGGGGTTTTTGACGTTTTTCAGAGCCATCACGAGATCGAGGCACTGCTGCTGATTGATTATCGTGAGCTGCTTTATCAGCTGCTCCATCTCTTCTTTTTTGCTGACGCTCTTGATCATTTTACGGATCTCATAGCGGTCTTCGAGAGTGTCTATCTTCAAAAATTCCCTTATTTTCTCGCCCATGACGACGTTTCCCACATCGTTGAAGGCGCGCACGACCGAAAATTTTATATTTTCGGATTTTATCGTGAGCACGTTCTTAAGAGTCACTTCAACCTCTGAGCCTTTCAGCGTGGAGATAAAAGTAAGGGCGAGTGCCGCCGCCTGACGCGTGGGCCATTCGATGAATTCCTCCGTGAACAGATTAATCGCGGGAAGCGAGGCGGTAACGCCGTATTTGGCCAGAGCGTCTACGGCGTAGTAACGGACTCCCGCGGACTTATCGCGAAGAGCGTCCACCAGGACCTTTATCGCCACATGGTTATTAGCATAGCCGAGCGCCCTTACGCAGGCCATTTTAATATACTCGGCATCCCTGAATTTGTTGAATGTGTCGAGCACGTATTTAACGTTGATCTGCGCGTCGTTGAGCGCAAGATCGCCGATGCGCTCCATGGCGAATAAAACCACGAAATCGGATTTGTCGGCGAGCATCTGGTAGAGGCCGCCGATCGCGTCTTCGGTCGCTATCTCGCACAGAGCGTCGGCGAGTTTTTTCTTGCGCGCCTGCGACTGGTCGTTGATTATCTTCAGCATCGCTTCTTTATGCATTTGATCCCTCCCCGTTTTACTGTTCGAAAATAGCCCTTACAAAATCGGCGCCGTTGAACCGTTTCAGGTCGTCGATCGCTTCGCCGATACCTATCAGTTTTATCGGGACCTTCAGTTCGTCCGATATCGAGATAACTATGCCGCCTTTAGCCGTGCCGTCGAGTTTCGTCAGCGCTATTCCGGTGATGCCGCCCATGGCCTCGTTAAATGTTTTGGCCTGTATCAGAGCGTTCTGACCGGTGGTGCCGTCGAGCACCTGCAGTATTTCGTGCGGCGCGTCGTGGATTTCGCGGGTAATAATTTTTCTGATCTTCTTAAGTTCTTCCATCAGGTTATATTTTGTGTGCAGCCTTCCGGCGGTGTCGATGATCAGCACATCAATATGGCGGGCCTTTCCGGCTTTTATCGCGTCGAAGACGACGGCGGCCGGATCGGAATTCTGCTGCGCCTTCACTATGGGAATGCCGACGCGGCGCGCCCATATCTCTGCCTGTTCGATGGCGCCGGCCCTGAACGTGTCGCCGGCCACCATCATTACTTTTTTGCCTTCTTTGACCAGGTTCGACGCAATCTTGCCTATGGTCGTGGTTTTTCCAACGCCGTTGACGCCCACCACGAGCATAACGGACATCCCGGGACGGTCGATATTAAGCGCCGTGTTGTCGTAGTCGACGAGCGAGGTCATTATGTCTCTGAGCAGGGCGAAGAGTTCGTCCATGTTTTTGACCTTGACCTCGTCGAGTTTTTCCTGCATGCGCTTGATTATTTTCTGCGTCGTTTTAACTCCGATATCCGCCTCTATGAGGATTTCTTCCAGGCGTTCCAGCGTCTGCTCGTCGATGGTCATCCTGTCGCCGAACAACTCGCCGAGCTTGCGCACGAAACTGTTCTTCGTTTTGCCCAGGCGCTCTTTGAGGTGAGCGAACCATGATTTTTGCGAGGCCTTTTCCTGGAAACCGGCGTCTTTGTCGGACGCTGCTCCCGCTTCGACGATCACCGAAGTGTTAGAAAGCGCGGTTTCGTCTGTGCCGGCTTCTTCGGCCGGGCGGACGGCGTCTTCCGTTTCGCCGGAGGCCGGGACCGCCGCATTATTTTCAATAGCGGCAGCGTCGTCGTTTTCGTTTTTGACGGCGGGAACCTCGCCGACGACTTTTTCTTCGACAAAATTACCTTCCGCGCCCGACAGGCCTGCGCCGGCTTCTTTTTCGCCGTCCGGCTTACCGCCCTTCAGGTAACTGACTATCTTCTTGAACATTTCACTCTCCTCGCGCCGCGGCGCTCAGGGCCCGTTCTCACGAGCCGCTCGAATTGCGCGGCGACCTGATAAAATTAGAATATATAGTTAAAATGATTATCTTGATGTCCAGCAGCAGGCTCATGTTGTTTATATAGGCCAGGTCGTACCTGAGCTTGTGCTCGAAGTTGGAGTCGTAGCGGCCGTGAACCTGGGCGAGGCCCGTGATGCCGGGCTTCACCAGAAAACGCTTCGAATATACGGGCAGCATCTTGCAGAAACGCTCGACGAAATGCGGGCGCTCCGGCCGCGGCCCGACCACGCTCATATCGCCTTTCAAAACGTTGATAAGCTGGGGAAACTCGTCTATGTGATATTTTCTCAGGAACCGCCCCAGCGCCGTTACGCGCTCGTCCGAGCTTCCGCTCGAAAGTACCGGACCCGTCCTGACCTCGGCGTCGTTGACCATGGTCCTGAATTTATAGATTTTGAACTCGCGGCTGAATCTGCCGACACGCACCTGACTGTATATGACGGGCCCGCGCGAGTCGAATTTGATCAGAATCGGCACTATGAGAAAAAACGGCGACAGAACTATGAGTCCGGTCAGCGCCATACCGAAGTCGAACAGCATCTTGACCTTCGCGTAAAATTTATCGTGCGCCCCGAAATCTACTTCGAGAAGCGGTATTCCGGCGATCTGCTTGATGTCGACGCGGCCTATGACGATCTCGTAAAGGTTCGGCAATATAGCCACTTTCGCGTTCAGGCCGTCACAGCGGAAGATAAGGTCGATCAGCTTCGAAAGGCTTATTTTTTCGGAGCTGACTATCACCAGGTCGATCTCATTTTCTTCTATGACCCTTTCGATGTCGGAAAACCCTCCCAGCACCGTAATTCCATTCTCAGGAGCGTCATCGACGTATCCGGCGATCGAGTGCAGATTATTCGAGTAGGTCTCGATATCGTTCTTGATCAGTATTCCTTCGCTGGAAGTGCCCACTATAAGGGTTTTGAGCGGCTTAAGCTCCCTGGCTGCAAAGGCTTTTTCAAAAAACCTCCATGCGGAAAGGAACGCAATATTGACCACTATGGACATCATTATGACCGTTCGCGGAAAAGCGAACGAGCGCGCGTAGAAAATGAAGGCGACCATTATGACCGTGCCTATTATAACGGCGCGCGTAACGCCGTACAAAATGTCGATATAGGTGTTTTTACGGTCGTAGTCGTAAAGATTGTTGAAATAAACGCTCGCTATGCCTATTATAGTTGTTATAAGCGAAATGTCGATATAAGCCTGATAATTGACATGCGGCGGGTAGCCTTTATACCTCAGGTAAAAAGTGGCTATGACGGCGGCGTTTAAAAACACCGAATCGAGCAGTATATATAAGCCTTTACGCCAGTTGATCAATTATATCAGCCCTTTTTTCGACACCAGGTCTATATAGCAGCGCTCGGTGCGCTCGAGCATCATCTCTTCGCTGAATTCCTTTTTGACCCGCGCTTCGAGGGCGGTCCCAAGTTTTTTACGGTCTTCCGGCTTTAATTCGGCCATTTTTAAAAGCGCGTCATAAAACGAATCGGACGATCCCGCCGCGGACAATATGCCTGTTTCGCCGTCACGTATCACTTCGGCGATCCCGCCGGCGTCTGTACAGACCGACGGAAGCGCGAAGCAGCCCGCCTCGAGCAGCGAGTAAGGCAAGCCTTCCTTTACGGACGACAGAAAGAATATATCTAAAATCGAATATATCTCGCTCACGGCCGCGACCTCGCCGGTAAGTATCACTTTACCTTCGAGGCCGAGCTTTTTGATCAGCGCCTGAAGTTTTTCACGCTCATAACCCTCGCCGGCGATAAGCATGACGGCGTCGCCGCGCTTCTGAACGAGGCGAGCGAACGCTCTTATGGCCGTAGAATAGGATTTTTCATGAACGAGCCTTCCGACACTGCCTATGAGCAGGTCGCCTTCGCCGGCGCCGTATCTGGCGCGAAGCTCGTTCCTTCTCCCGGAGTTTTCAGATGCCACGGCGGCGAAAGCCTGCGGGCCTATACCGTTATGTATCAGCCTGAGCTTGGTTTTCGGCGCGATCCTGTATTTGACGGCCTTTATATAATCGGCGCGCGAAACGGTTATTATGGCGTCGCTGAAAAAACCGCCGATCTTTTCGGCCAGGACGCACATATATTTTTTGACGGGGTTCATGCCGTCATGGAAAACAAAACCATGCGCGGTGAATACCTTGACCGGCACCCCCGCGAAAAAAGCCGCGATCCTTCCGAGTATCCCCGCCTTCGTCGAATGGCAGTGGATTATGTGAAAATTATTCTCTATCAATAGTTTCGAAATATCATAAAAAGTCAGAAGGTCTTTGAACGGATTGATCGATTTCTGCAGGTGATTGAGTACGACGGGCATAACGCCGAGTTTTTTCAGCGTCGAATTCATAGGCTCGCCCGGAGAAGTAGCGACCCTCACCTGATGGTCTTTCGAAATAAAGTAGTTAACGAGCGATGTCAGGTGTTTCTGTGCGCCGCCGACATCGGAGGAGGTTATCAGATAAAGGATATTGAGCTTCACCTTGAATTCTTCCGGGCTGAAAAATCTGCTCGCGATATCCGATGCATTCTGCACCAGAAGGTTTTTATATATCGCGCATGTCTTCGATATTAAATTGACGCACGAAAATTTGGTTTTAAGCCGTTCTACGGCATTTTTTGCTATAAATTCAGCGAATCCTGGATTTTCGATCAGGTGAACGATCTTTTCGGATATGGCTTCTACGGCTTTCGGCTCGCACAGAACGCCGTTGAAATTATCGGATATTATCTCGGAAACGCCGCCGACGTCGGTCGCGATGACCGGAATGCCGCAGGCCTGGGCTTCGAGTATGGCATTTGGTATGCCTTCGTAAATGGAGGTGAGCAGAAAAAGATCGGAGGCGCGCAGAATGTCTTTAATGTCGGTGCGCGTTCCTAAAAATATGACGCTTTCATTCAGCCCGAGTTTTTCGGCTTCCTGCTTCAGTTCGTCCATGAGCGCGCCGCCGCCGGCAAGAACGAATTTAACGCGCGCTGTGAATTCCTTTCCCTTTTTTTCATGAAGCGCGCCGAGCGTATGGCGGGCCGTCTTTAAAAGCGTAAGGTGGTCCTTCTGTTCTTCAAGGCGAGCGACCGTGACTATCATAAAATCGCCGGGTCCGACGCCTATCGAATTTCTGAAGTCAGTCCTTGAATATGATTCGCCGGGGATGTATTCGTCGAGTTTTATGGCGTTATAGACGACCTTGATCTTATCGGAGGGTATCTTTTCGACGTTCGACAGCCTCGCGGCGCCCGCGAGCGAATTCGAAATTATAGCCGAAGAAAGCCCGTAGGTAAGCGAATCGATAAAAATATGATACGGCTTCCGCCAAAGATCGATATTTCTCATCGAGGTTATCACGACGCGAACGCCCGCAAGAAGCCCGGCCGCGCGCGCCATAAGGTCGGAATAAAAAAGGTAGGAGTGTATTATGGAAATATTTTCAGCCCTGACGATCCTGATCAGATTAAAAAGCGCGAAAGGCACCCTGTAATAGTTCTGCATATCGAGCGTGTAATATTTTATGCCGCGCGTCTTTAAAAAATGGCGGTATTCGCCGCGGTCGAGCAGAGTGCAGACCACGGGATTGTAAACGGTCCTGTCCAGGCCTGAAATAAGATACAGCAACATCTTTTCGGCGCCGCCTATCTTCAGGTCGTTTATGATAAATAAAATATTAATAAGCCCGCTGCCACCGCCTGCGGTATTCGCGGTCTGGCGGCGGACGGATTGTGAAGTTTCGTTATTCATATAAATCCATGTTATTTTATAATATTTTAGATATAATGTCAACCCTATTTTTACTTGACATTATCAGGGCCTCTGTTATATAATATCAACAAAAACAGCGGAGGTTCGTTCATTTATGAAAAAAGTTCTTGTTTCAATTATAATCGTGGTTTTCGTTCTTTCATCGGTATTCGTTCAGGGCGCCGCCGCCGCATCGTCCTGCGACAGCTGCGCTTCGAAAAAAGTGTGCAGCGAAGCTAAAGCCGGCGGCGCATGCGGCGATTCACCCGCCAGTTCCCTCGAAAACGTCAATTTCGGCGGCGCCGAAGCCGCAAAAGACGGTCAGGCCAAAGCCGCTCCCGCAGAAATCGGTTTCGCCGCGCTGAGCGCGTCCGTCACGGCCACGCCGAAAAGCGCCATAATAAAAGTAAAAGGCGAAAAAGCCCTTCTCGAAAAACTTTCAGCCGATTTCGCCGCGCGGTTCGGCATCAAAGACAAAAAAAGCGCCGACTGCGAACTGGTGAATATCGCTTCAGAATTGTGGATCAAAATATCCGCCGGAGCGGAAAAAGAAAAGATAGACTATCTCGAATCGGCAGGACTTAAGATCGAAAAAACGGCGAAAAAATAATATGCGGGCGGCGTTTAAATGCAAGCCATAAGATTTATTTTCCAATTATTTTTCATAGAGCTCATATTATATCACGCCGTCTTATTCTCCCTCGGCGAGTCGTATAAGAATTGCGAATCATACTGCCCGTTCGGGGCGGTAGAAACCTTCGCGCTTTTCGCGCAGTCGGGCAAATTCCCCTGCGCGGTGAACGAGCTCAACTACTCCATTTTCGCTGGCGTGCTGCTTCTCACCGTTTTTTTCAAGCGCGCCTTCTGCTCGTGGATATGCCCGCTCGGCGCCGTCAACGAACTTATCACGCGGGTGCGTTCATATTTTATCAAATACAAGCCGCTCGCCGAGAATATAATGAAAACGTTATATTCGGTTAAATATATATTGCTCGCGGTCATCCTGATCGCGACTTACCGCAACTACGACCTCGTTTTCAGGCCATACTGCCCTTACTTCACCGCTTTCGGCCTCCACGGACACACTACGGTTGTTTTAAGTTATTTCATTCTCGCCAACGCCCTTCTGGCAACGTTGTTCATAAAGATGGGATTCTGCAGGACGCTCTGCCCGTTCGGGGCTTTTCTGAACGTCTTCAATATGAAAACGGTCTTTAAAATATACCGCGACGAAGGCGCCTGCGTCAAATGCAAACTTTGCGACGGCGCTTGCCTCGCCGAAATAAAGGTCTCCGAAAGCGCGAAGATCGAAAACGCCGGCTGCACGATGTGCCTGAGCTGCGTATCCGCCTGCGCGAGAAACGGCGCGCTGAAGGTCGGCTTGTGATATGAAGCCTAAATTCACCGTAAATCCTGTTTTAATACCGGTATTCATAGCGGCCGTTTTCACGGCGGCTTCTTACTTCGCGTGGTTCTTAAGAATGCCTACCTATGCAGAAACCAACACCGAGCTTATAAAGTCGGTAGCGGCGGCTAATTTCAAAACCGCCGAATTCGAGGTCAACGGCGTCGTGTGCCTCGGCACTTCGAAGACCTTCGCTAAATGGCTAAACGAGCTCAGCGGAATATTGAGCATAAACACATTCACTTCCGACAGATTCGTCGAGATCGGCTATGACGATTCAAAGGTCTCGGCGGACGAGATGATAATTTCGATCGAGCGGGAGGTAAGCGCGGACGGCGAAAAACTCAAACCGTTCAGCGTAATGCGCTACCGCGCGTCGAAAGACTCCGAATGGGTTATTTTAAGAACGAATAAAAAAGTAGAGGTTGACGAACTGTGAACGGTATTCTACAACTATTTGTCTCCACATATCAGGATCTTATATTTTCGATCGTCCTGAAGCTAAGGCAGCTCGGAATGGGCTTTATGTCGGTAAACATACTTAACGGCATCCTTCTTCTTATAATGCTTTTCATCGCATACAAGATGTTTGAGATGGCCCAAAAAGCCGCTATTTATCTGATAATTCTGGCTATCGTGCTTCTGCCTTTCATATTATTAATAATTTCCTCCTTCTTTACGAGCGGAGCCAATTTAAACAATATGGTGCAATAAAGACCATGATCGGGGGTAGTTAACCATGCCTATCGGAGAAACCGGCGTAAGAAAAAATTTCAGGGCCGTTATCGAATTCATAAAATCGAAACCCGTGCAGAAGGTCGCCGTGGCGTGCGCCGCAGACGAGGCCGTCCTGAAATCGGCCGGGATCGCCTCCAATGAAAAGATCCTCGATTTCATATTCTTCGACAACGCCGAAAAAATTAAAAAAGCGGCGGCAGCTCACAAGATCGACATTTCGCGTTTCGAGATTATCGACACGCGCTCAGAGCAGGAGGCGGCCGCGCTCGCAACAGCCGCCGTCAGAGAGGGCCGCGCTCAGATACTTATGAAAGGCCACCTTTCGACCGGCATGTTCCTCAAGGCCGTCCTCGATAAAAACACAGGGCTCAGAAAATCGAAACTGCTCTCGCATATACAGGTTTTCGAATGTCCCATCACCGGCGATATTAAAATGATATCCGACGGCGGGATGAACCTGTATCCTAAATACGAAGAATTCTGCCATATAACGGCCAACGCCGTCGAGGCGTTCTACAAGATCTGCGGCCGCGCGCCCAAAGTGGCCCTGATTTCGGCTTACAACCGCGCGAACCATCTGCTGCGTTCGTCGGTCGATATGGCCGCTGCGCGCGACGACATGAAAATCTTTGCGGGCGGCGAGCGAGTTCCCATCGAAGGCCCCGTGACGCTCGACGTCGCGCTTTCGGCCAGGGCGGCCGAAAAGAAAGAGGTCAGAATGAGTTTTGAAGGCCCGGCGGATATATTCATAGTTCCTAATATAGAGACCGGCAACCTTCTCGGAAAGTCGCTTTTATTTTTCACCAAATCTCAGTCGGCGGGCATCATCTGCGGAACGTCAAGACCCGTGATCATGCTGTCGCGCGCCGACAATTTCAGCACCAAGTTCAATTCGATGGCGCTGGGTTCGCTTCTGGCGATAAACGGCTGAGCATAAATTCTAAATTTACTTCATATTAAACCAATGATTAACCGGCCGCGCGACGGATTTTTTTATTTTTCAGCCGATATTCTCAAGTCGTTAATAAAATTTAAATAAATATATAAAACAAGAGGAGCAGTCATGGAGTCAAAATATCTTATCTTAACCATCAATCCGGGGTCTACGTCGACTAAAGTGGGGCTTTACAAAAACGAGGAGAAAATCTCGGAACGCAATATCAGCCATCCCGATTCCGAGATCCATAAATTCAGCTGCATATTCGACCAGCTCGAATACCGCACGGACATGATCAAGAATTTTCTGGCGGAGCATAAAGTGAGCGTCGGCGATCTTGCGGCCATAGTCGGCCGCGGCGGCCCGATCCGCTCTCTCGCCTCCGGCACTTATGTCATCGACGATAAAATGGTCGAGGAACTCAAAACCAAATACAGCGTCCTTCACGTTTCCATACTCGGCGGCCTCATAGCCAGAAATCTCGCGGGCGGCACCGTCAAGAACGTGTTCATAGTCGACCCCGTATGCGTCGACGAAATGTGCGACGAAGCGCGCGTAAGCGGCCATCCGATGATCGAACGCGAAAGCCTCTCGCACGCGCTGAACATAAAGGCCGTAGGCAGACTCGCCGCGAAAGAGATCGGAAAGCCCTACGACAAATTGAATCTGGTTATCGCCCACCTCGGCTCCGGCGTGTCCGTTACCGCGCACGACCAGGGCAGGATGATCGACGTGAACAACGCCTACGACGAAGGCCCGTTCTCCATCGACCGCACCGGCGGCCTTCCGCTGCGCGCGCTCATCAATTTATGCTTCTGCGGAAAATACGATAAAAAACAAATTCAGGAAATGTTCATGAAAAAAGGCGGCATTATAGCCTATCTTAACACCAACGACGGCCGCGTTTTCGAAGACATGGTGAACGCCGGCGACAAAAAGGCCGAGCGCGTCATGCTCGGCCTCTGCCACCAGGTCTGCAAGGAGATCGGCGGCATGTCAACGGTCCTGCGCGGGAAGGTCGACGCGATAGTCCTTACCGGCGGCCTGGCGCGCTTTAAAAAACTCGTCGAACTCATACGCGAGCGCGTTTCGTTCATATCGAAAATAATAGTGTTCGGCGGCGAGGATGAACTCGCCTCGATGGCTGCCGGCGCCTACCGCGTGCTTTCAGGCCAGGAAATAGCCAAGACCATAGAGTGATTTTTTAAGATAAATAAACAAATACTTTAAAATAAAAACGGCCGTCTTTTTCGGCCGTTTTTATTTTAATATGATTTATTTTCGTTATTTGTTAATTGTTATTCGTTTGTTGTTTTTTATTTGTTGTTTTTTATTCTTCGGCACTATTCACTTCACTATTCACTGTTCACTATTTAACGACCAGGTCCACCCTCAGGCCGCCTGTAATATTCACCCGGTCGCCCTTTTTAATGCCTGAAATGCCGGTCATCGACATCGCGTAAACGTAAAAACCCACGTCGCAGACGTACCAATTGTCCCTGACGTCGACGATCTTTGCCGTCATCCTGATAACGCCGCGGTACTGATTTTTTTCTATCTTCGCGGAGCCGCATTCTTTTTCCTCCCTCGCTATTACACCAAAAGTCGAGAAGAAAGCCTCGTATTCCCCTCCGATAGCGAACAGGTCGAGATGATCGCCGCAATCGACGTCGCAGCATAAAAGCTCTTCGCCCGTTTTATTTTCCTGGACGAGCAGCGAGCCTTCGTTAGAGGGCGAATCGAGATCGTATAAAATTTCGAGCAGTTTAACTTTAGACAGATAGTTCAAATTTTTATAACACCTCTGCTGCGGCGGGCATGTCTATTTAACCTTCATCTGAAGAACGTTTTTACCGTATTTGCCGCGGTTGCCCTGCGAGTCTTTCTGTCCGGGATAATCGGTCTCGGGCGGCTTATCGGAATCGCTTCTGACTGAAATTATGCTGTTTTCAGTAGTAGTCGCGAACCACCACTGGTTCACCTGGGCCACGTTCGATTGTTCGGTTATTCTGTATATCCTCATAAAATTATCGCCCTCGAAACTCGAAGAATTGACGCGATTGACCGCCACGCGCCAGCCTACGTTGAGCTTTTCGTCGCGGTCCACTTCCAGCATCGGAGCGTCGAATTCCTGCCTTAAATAAACCGACCTTTCGTCCATCCTAGTTCTCTGAAAAGTAGAGCTGTTGCGCAGCGCCGCCACCAGTTTTTTCTGGACATCTTCAGAAGACGTCCTTTCGTCTATTTCGGAGAAATTGGAGTCCGAGACGAAATCGGGATTACTTTTCGCCATATCGAGCGCCTTTCGCATCTGCGAAAGCCTTGAATCGAGTTCGTGCTCTCGCGCACGCCTGTTTTCGGTGCTGAAAAGCGTGAACCCCTTGAAATAAACTATTCCGAGTATCGCAATGACCATTATAATGCCGAACAGCAGAACGCCCCGGCGGCCGTTTTCATGGCTCAGCAATTTAATTCCGTTATATGTTTTCATAATATCCACTCCGCGATTATCAGTTAAGAGTCGGAGTGTGGAGAGCTGAGAACAAGGAACTTTTTAACAATTTCTAAAAGTCTTCATTCGCACAAAAACTTTTTTATTTTGTAAAAAAATCCTTAACTCTCCACTCTACACTATCCACTCTCAACTATTATTATACACTATCTCATCTGATATGGCAAGAGTTCGTTCAACGGTTTCACCACGTCGATGATCTTTCCGTCCGTGCCGGTTTCGGTCAACGGGCCGAGTATCAGAGTCTTATCGGGCGTGTAGCGCGAAACGTATTTCGAACGCTGCAGCTGCAAGCCGTCAAAGTAAACGGCGAGCCCTGACGAAGCGCCCTGTTTCGGATACATGTAAAGTATATAGCGCTTGCCTTTGATGAGCCCGTTCGCGCCTCCGACAGGCGGATAGAAGTGTATGAACACGCGTTTCCACCTGTTGAGATTTTTGCCTCTCGCGCCGCTCGCCTGGACCGTTTCGCCCGGCTTTATAGTGAAGTTTTTGAACTTCGGATGCACGCGCGGCGTGGACGAAGTTTCGTAATGGCCCGTATCGGTGATCTCGAAGTTCGTAGCCTTATATTCGGCGTTCAGCACCGGCGTTATGCCGCTCTGGTAAGAGTATACGTTGCCGAGCAGGTCGATGCCCGCCGCGAACTTCGTTTCGCTTCCAAGCGGATCGCCGTTGAGATCGTATTGCTCGAAGGCAATTTCAGCCCTGTTCAAGCACACTTCCGATGTGCATACCAGATGCGTCGCGTGTTTCGGATCGGGATTGTGAGACTTGTCGCAATACTCTTCGAAGTTGAAATCCGAGCCTACCTTTATCCAGCCCGAAAGCACGAATCCCGGATGCTTTTCCTTCACTGTAACGCCGGCCGTGTTGCACGCGTCAATATAATCGTGTATTATCGCCTTGTCGAGTTCCTGATAGAAATAGGTCTCGGCCACGCCGCCCCACAGCCTGGGTTCTATCAGACCCACGCTGACCTCTATGGTGCCCGTCGGATAATACGTCTGGGACTCGTGAGCTATTTCGCCCTGATAGGTCAGTTTCAGCACAACGCCGCTTGTTTCAACGTTGAGGAACTGCCGCGCGACGCCTTCCGAGAATCCGGAAGGATATATATCGGTTATCGCATAAGGCACTTCGCCCGTGGGCGGGATCTGCGCGGCTGTCATAGGCGTTCTGTAGCCGCCGTCAACCTCGCTGTCCTTGATCTCGACGACGGGGTAGGCAGCGGGTATGAGGCCGACAGTGTCGGTGCCTTCGCCCACGTGATCGCAGAGATTGCCGAATTTATCCATGAGGCTTACGGTCATGGTTTCGTCTATCATGCCTTCGAGCCTGTTAAGCGAGTTGTGAACTTCGTCGCTTATCTCGAGCCAGTAAGAGCTGTAATCGCTCTTATTGGCGCTGACGGTCACTTCCAACGAATCGTTGTCGAAACCGGCCGTAAGACGATTATCCACTACCTCAATAACGGTTTTGGTCGATTTGGCCTTGTCGTACTTTCTATCATAGGTAAGGTTATGAGATGCGACCATGTCCTGATAATAGAAATCCGCCATGCCGTCGTCGATCTTGATAGAGTTGACGGAGGTGCCCAGGGTATTGTAGAAATGGAAACCCGAAACGCTCTTGTCTTCATAGTATATCGTCATTCTGTTAGCGACGTCGGAGTCTTTCGGGTACGATTTCAGCGCCGCCATGAACGCTCCTGTATTTCTCATCGGGTTGGCCCATCTGTCGGTGGCGTCTATATGGTACTTGGTGAACAGGCCAGCCTGAGGTCCGCCCGTGACGGGGTCGCCGCCGATCGTCTTGTAGGTGCTGAGTTCGGTGAGCCTGAGTCCGCCGGGCGCCGAAGAGTGTTCGACCTCGATCTCGACGTACTGCTGGGGTTTATCTACATTGAACTTCGACTCGGTCGTGTCGAAACCGTAAATATAAGCTGTCAGTTTGGTTTCGCCGGTAGCCAGGGTGTCGTTATACCATAAAGACGACTTCCTGCCGCTGAGTATGAACTGGTGCTTATTATAGCGGTCCGGACGGCCGGGATCGGTTGATATCAGTTTGATCCTCTGCAGGCCGTCGACGAAGTAGGTAGTTTTCGTAGTGTTTGTAATAGAATAATCGGCGCCTTCGATCTTGAACACGTGACCGTCAGTCAGGTTGCCCGAGCTTCCGAGCGCGATACCGACCGGCTCCGTTTCGGCCGAAGCGACTTCCCACGGGAACCAGCCTTCATCGTCAACCGCCTTTTCCGACGAATTGACGCCTGATTTCGAATTCCAGTATAGTTTTCCGTTGTTGTGATGATAGTTATACCTGCTCGCGACGTCGCCGTCGATAGTGAAGGTGTGCTCGTTTATGAAGTTGACGGCCACGGCCTCGGTGTCGGCGGACGAATAAATAAGATTATCGAATTCGTCGCGCCTGTCGAAACCTATCAATACGCCTTCGTCGGCCTTGAACTTGTAAGCTGTCTTAACTTCAGTGTACGGCGGCTCGTTATCGAATTTGAGGTGGTGGAACACGTTCGGCCTTATTTCGATATCGGCCATGGCGTTTTGCGAGAACGAAGGCGAGCTGACTATTATCTGCATATCGGTACGCCCGTCTTCCGTATTTATATCACGCGTTTCGTAATAGACAACCGTTATCATACCCTTCGACCACATGGAGTTGACGCCTATAGCGGCAGGCTCTACCGTGGCCATTTTCGTGACATCGGTAAGTTTAAGGGCTTCCGTCGTCGTCGGACCGGTTTCGAGGCCCTGGTAGATCCTCACGCTGGCCATCGGGTTACAATCGTTCTTGACGGCGTTGGACGTGTCGAACCTGACGAAGCCGGAGTCGTTGTCGGTGGTCACTATGTCGAAATCCTTATCGGCAGATACGACGTAGAACTTCTTGGTCTCGCCCGCCCTCATAAAAGGTGCCCTGTAGTTGGTATCGCGCGTTAGCGGAGTATAGTCGACGAGCTTGCCGAGCACGTCGAAGCGCAGCGAAGATTCATCCGCGAAGACCAGTTTATAAGGATCGGACGCGATTACCTGATATGTCTGCCATGCGTAGCTGGTGTTGAAGTTTCCGTCCTTGTCATACGCTCTTACCAGGATCCTGTAAGTGCCGGCGCGGACGAATTTGTTACGCGTCGGGTACCACGGGGCCTTCGTGACTATTTCGCGGTTGCAATTCAGGCTTATCGACTCAGAACCGTTGAAGTAGTTTATCGTGTGGAAGTCCTGGTTCGACGGCCAGTCCCAGGTCTGCTTGCCGTCCCTGATCTCGAAGAACCATTCGGCTTTTACGACGCCCGACGAAGGAATCGCGTCGCTTATGGAGAATTTATCCCAGATATCGGTAGCGAGCTCCGATTTTGTTATGACGACCGAGTAATCCGAAGCGAATCCGTAGCCGAAATCGACGACGGGCGCCATCGTATCGCGCGCCTTTACCACCTTGGAAACGCCGCCGGTGCTCGATATATTTCCCTGAGCGTCCACGGCGGTGACCCTGAACTTATAGAAGAATCCGCAGGGCCCGCGGGCCACGGTGGCGAAATAGTTTTGAGCGTCGTCCACGCCGGCGTTCTTGGCCAGTATATTGGTGAAAGTGGATATATTGTAAATGTTCTTGAGAGCTTCCTTATCGATACCGTCGACGATTATCTTCGTCAGATACCTTATGAAACCCTTCGTTGGATAGTTATCGTCATAGGTCGCAAGCCACGAATAAGCCCTGAGCGCGTCCGACGTGTAGGCGGCGCGGACGTCGAGCATGCGCACGCCGTTATCGGTTATTTCAGGCTGCAGCGTCACTCCGAGCCTTGCTACATAATCGGAAAAGTTCGGGCCGGAAAGTATTCGCTGCGAAACAACGTTCAGTATGTTATCCGACAGAATACTTCCATTGTTCTTATAGTCGGCTATGTTGTTATAGGTCCACTCGAGCGGATAGTCGCCGAGCCAGGTCACGGTGCCGCCCTTGTTCAGGTACTTCCTCAGGATAGTGTTGGCGTATCCGCCCGAAGGATCCACGAGGTTGTACGGCATGGTGCCGAACGGCAGCAGTATCAGCGTGTCTTTACAATTATTCGCCAGTACGGAGGCGTTCATGACGGAGGCGATATCGACGTAATTGTTCACCTGAGTGAATCCGCGGGACTTGAAGTATTCTCCGAGATAACTTCCTTTCGAAACGTATCTCCATTTGTCCGTCCATTTTAACGCGTCGGCTCCGGTTTCAGGATAGAATATGTACTTGTACTTCAACGCGTAGTAGTCCGTGGCATAAATTTTTCCCGTGACCGACGGAACCATGCCGTACAAAGACTGAGCTTCGGTTTTTATCAGGACGCTTTCGGTTATGGAACAATTATTTCCGAATTCGTACGGAACAACGCTCAGCCTTCGCCAATCTTCCTTATTAGCCGCGTCGGTTATGGAGACGTCGACGTTATAGCGGTGCGACTTTGAATGGCCGTCCTTTACGCCGAGCCACTGGCATACGACCTCGATGCTGTCGCCGGAGTTGAGGCCGCCGTCACTCATATAAATATCGACAACGGGCGGCGGCGGTTCGGTTCTGTCGGGCGTTATGACGGTTTTGGAGTTGATGCCGTAGTTGCCGCGCGCGTCGTATCTGACAAGTATTATTTCGTGGGTCGTATTGTCGGATATATTCGAAAGCGTGAACGTCTTGTTCGCTCCCGAAAGATCGAGCGTGGGCGAGGGCGAATTGAGGGCCGCCGCGGTGAACGCTATCCAGTCGACCCATATAGCCATGTTCTTGTTAAGCAGCGAAACGTTGCTCGTCGTGTCCTGCAGTTCGATCGTCAGCAGGCTGAGCCTTTCATTGACGGGCAATTTCATCATAACAACCTCTTCGGTAGTATTGATGGGCTTCAACTGCACCGAGTTCCTGAAAGGAACCGTCCTGTAGGTCCTGCCGCTTTCGGTCTGTACGAGCACCCTGTAATCGCCTATGGGAGGCAATACCGCATCGGCTTTGTCGCCGCGCAGCCTTATGAACATATTCTTGTAGTAATTCGTGTTGATAACGGGATCGAGTTTCTTGCACATCGCCATCCTGTCGGTTCCGGCGGTCGAAGTACCCTTCAGGCGGGCGTATCCGGCGTTCAATCCTGTGCCTATCTCTATGGTGGCGTCGACTATGCCGACAGAGTTGGTGCCTATGAAGAACGCTTCGTTAGTGCCGCTGAAGGCGAATACGGAATTATCCTTCGACGAGTCGATATCGAAAACGTCATAGCCGCCGGCGTCGTCTTCGCCGAAGCTGGTGTCACCGGAAAGATCTATCGTTATCGAAGCTTTTTTGGAGTTGACGACGTAGCCTTTAGCGGTAACGCTGAATTCGGGGATCGTCGGAGGAATAGTATCAAGAAAGACTTCCTTGGTCTTTTGATATTCGGCGTTACCGTAGTAATCGATACTATATTCGTAAAGCGTTAGTTTACCTTCAGCCTTCACGGGGCGCACCAGCTTGCCGCCCGAAAGGATCGGCGGCGTCGACTGGGTGGTCGGATCCACCGACGGCGTTACGAACGGCGCGTACGCGAGGTTGGCGCCGGTCTGAACGATGACGTCGGAAGCGGGCAGCGGCTTCCAGTCGTAGTAGGTGATAGCTTCCTTGTCCGCGAACATCGTCATTCTCGGCGGGTTTAAATACCAGCCGTTGATGGGGCCCTTGTAATCGTTGAGGTAATTCGGATTGACGAGGCCGCCGCCCGAAGCGGTGAAGCTCGAGGGGCTGTCACCCGAACGGATGAAATTGAGTATGACCTTATACATGTTGGGCGTTATAGTCTTATTCCTGGTGACTATGGTCGCCTTATACTGAATGTACTGGTTCTCGAAAAGATTCGGAGACATGCCGCTGTATTCTTCGTTCATCTGAATATCGACGTTAGGCGTCTTATAGTTCGAAGACCATTGCGACCAGGAGCCGGTATCGGGGTTTCCGTAGCCATCGTCCGGGCAGAGCCTGGTGTTAAGGTATATGTAAGTCGATTTTTTAGCCTGGGTGTCGTCGACCCAGGATATCTTGCCGAACTCACTGACATGGGTTCCGAGATTAACGATCTGCGAGGTGTACACGCCTTTGAGCTGGTATATCGAAACGTCGGTGAATCTCGCGCAGTAAACGTCGCGGTCGGAGTCGCTCTTCGACGAATCGCGCCATGACGCGAAGGTTATCAAACCGTCGGGCGTGGAATAGATCGAAGGTTTTGTCTGGGCGCGGCTCTGCACCTTAGTGTTGATTCTGGTGCTCGCTTCGAATATGCCGGAAGACGACTTGGTGAAGTAAATGTCCTCGTCGTTGAAAGTAAGGTTGGAGGTGGATTCCCACACTACCATCGCGACGTCCTTTCCAAATTCGTCGAGTCCGACGGTAAGCGAAGGATTCTTCTGGTAACCGACTTTCAGGGTATTGATCGTTTTGACGTTTTCGAAGTTGGTGCCGGCGTCAATGGAAGCGACGTATTTGATATCGGTCTGCATATCCAGGCCGGTCCAGACTATATAGAGCTGATTAGCCGCGCCCGTTGCTACTTTAGGACTCATAACGCTGTCGCTGGCTCCACTTTCGAACGTCTTTTTGTCGGTGATGGTTGAGAACGAGTCGCCGCGGCCGTATTTGACCGTGCTGAAACCGTCTTTGGTGACTATCCACACGGCGTGGACCGTCGTCGTTTCGCGGGCCGATGCGAGTGAAACCTGGCTGTAAACGCCGTCGGCTATGCAGTCGAACTGCTTGATGTTCGCGCCGGCGAATAAGGACGGGCTCGTGGCGTTAGCTTCCTGGTTTACCGGCAGGGTCGAGCGGTTATAACTTATTTTGCCCGCGCTTTCCCACGCGATACATATGAAATTGTCCTTATCGACCGTTATGGAGGGATTTGAGCAGCCTATATAGGTGCCGCTGGCTAAAACCGGCGAAGTGAATGTCTTTCCGGTGGAGGTCGTCGAGAATTTGATCTGGCCGCTGTCGGCGTAGGCGACATAAATATTGGCGCCTTTCGACGCGAGCGCGTGCTGAGTACCGTTAAAGTCGGATACCTGCAGATCGAAAACCGTGGCGTCCTCGTCTTTGGCCATACGATGGTAGATCACGCCGCTCTTTTCGTACATGACCAGAGGCAGGCTGACGGCGGCGTCCTCGTTGGTTATCAGGCCGAGCGAATGGTTCGAATGGCCGACATCGGAGTCGTCGGAAGAGTTTTCGACGCCGATTTCGCCGGCGAACTTCGATATGCCGCTCTTTACGATCCTGTGCTTGCCGCTTTCGGAGGAGAGGCAGTACTGGCCGAACGAAGCGATACCGGTAGGATTGCTGAGCGCTCCCGGATCGGGATACTTGGCGATGAAGTTGAGGTTCAGATCGAGCTTGACTATGTTGTTATAAACGCCGCCGTTGGTGAAGTAAATGAAATCGGGGCTGAGTGAGATATACTTCGGGCCGGTGACGCTCTGCGAGTACTGCGATACGTAAACCAGCTTGTGGTTGCCGGGAATGGATTTGTCGATCTTGAATTTGATCACCCTGTTATTGCCGGTATCACAAACAAACACGTCGACGCCGTTAGTAACAAGGCCCGTCGGCGCATTAAGCGTGGCGGGAGTCACCAGGCCCGTTATCGTAATGGCGGGCTTTATGTCGTTCAAAGTGATGCCGTTTATCCATCTGATCGTATTAAGCCTCGTAACGAGCAGGTTTATACTGTCGTATCCGCAGACGCCCTTGAGGCTCGTTAACGCGCGGTTGACGGACTTGCTCTGCACTTCATTGGTCGATAAACTCAATCCGTTGGTATCAATGGCGTAAAGGCCCGTTTCGTTGTAATAAAGGTCCGTCGGCGCCGTGTACAGTCCGGCCGGCGAGCACTTGTAATAAGCGAGTTCCTGGTCGAGCATTACGATACGGTTATTGCCTCTGTCGGCGACGTAAAAATACGCGCCCGAATTGGTGATGCCCATCGGAGAATTCAAATGCGAGCTGTCGTTGGCCGCGACGCTTGTCACGCCGAACTGCGCGAGTTCGTTCCACTCGACCTTTTTAGCGACATCGCCGGTCATTATTATCCTGTTCTTGCCTGTTTCGCAGAAGTAGGTATAATAACCGTCGGTGGCCACGCCGTTGATCTCGGTGAGATCCGACAGAACGACCTTGCCCGGATCGGCCTTGCCGGTGCCCATGAACTGGTCTTTGAACGACAGACTGCCGTTCTCTTCTATGTTGAGTCTTATAACGCGGTGATTGCCATTGTCGGTAACGTAAGCGTAGCTGCTGTCAGTCGATATGTCGCGCGGATCGGTGAACTGGTCCTGACCCGTTCCGACGCTTCCATAGGACGATTTATAAATCAGCGCCGTGGTCAACTGCAATATCTTCGATGCCGCGCAGTCGAGCAGATAAACGTTGTTGCCGTCAGTACTGACCCTGAGCTTGTCGGACAGCGTATGCCCGCCTATGGCGGTCGGCGATTCCGACGTGTATACGAGCATTTTGTTCAGCACGACCACGCGCTTCTTCTTATCGGTAAAATATACCCTCTGGCTGTCCACGGCAATCGAATTCGGCGAATCAATTCCGTCGGGTATAGCCGAAGACAGGCACTCGGCGTATATCTTCGACAGCGCCAGATCTATCTTCAATATCCTGTCGTTGCCCGTATCGGCGATGTAAACGAACTGACCGTCGGTTGCCAGGCCCTGAGCTCCGGAAGTCACGCTGCTGAGCGTGCTTACGGCCGTCATGCTGGACGTCAGCCGGAATACCTTGCTTGCGTTGATGTCGGAAAGGTAAACGTAATTGCCGTCCGTCGCCAGGGCGTAAGGTTTGCTGTATGCGGTCGGCGTTCCGGTTCCCTGCGCCAGGCCGCCCCATTCAGCGTTCGTGCGCAGCCTTACCAGACCCTTGGTTCCGCTTCGCTCGACGCTGACCTCTTTGAGCTTGCCTTTGGCGAAGTCCTGGCGGCTGACGTTGACTATCTGCTGATTGCGCGTGTTGGGCGCGCCGCCGTAGATCTGCAGCGTCAGGGCCGGTTTCGAGTTCGCGTAGCCGTAGGCGAAGTTTTCGTCTTCGTTACCCGCGGGGTCTTTTACCGACACGTAAACCTGGAAGTCGGAGCCTTCCTGAACGTAATCGTTCGGGTTGATCTTCCAGCGGGCCGAGAACCATACCTGGCCGACCGGCACGTTGGCGCCTTCGTAGTATGAAAGCACGAAATCGCTTCCGGCGGTGAAGTCCGCGTTAGAGTCATACGACGTAGAGTTGGATATGATACGGATTTTACCTGTAATTATGCCATTTTTAAAGTCGTCGAGTTTGTCGGTGTTATTGTCCAGCCTCACGTAAATGTCGACGGCACCTTCTTTTTTATTGAACGAATAGCCGGCGATGCCGTTGGCGACCGCCTTGCCTTCGAGTATCTTCGGAGGCGTGGTGTCGATGTTATACTTATATACGTTAGGTGCGCTTAATTCATAGTTTCCGACGAAATCCAAAGCATAATATTTCAAAACATAGAGACCGTCTTTTTGTTCGGTTTCCGATGGTAAGATCGGTATAGGAAGCACTTCGTTCATTTTGAACGTTTTATAAACGCCGTCTACAAGGGGATCCACAGGGACCTCAACGTTCGTCACTTCGTGAATTCTGAACCACTGATAGAAAAGGCTTCCTTTTTCGTTCATGGAAAGCGATACGGTCGGGAATTTCTTGAAATAACCCAGGCCGGTCGCAACCGTGAGCGACGGATCCTGTTCACCGTCGGCCGTTTTTACGTAGGAGAAGTCGATCTTGCTCAGTTTTGGAACGCTCGCCGAGGAGTCGGTCAAAAACGATATCCTGTACTGCAGATACTGGTTTATATCGGGCAGCGGATGGTTGACCGGCGTCGTTATCGGGGCGTCGGCCATCTGCGCGAGCGATTCCCAGTCGGTAACGGTTGGCAGGAACGGAACGCCTTCTTTTTCATAGGCAAAACGCACCTCTATGTTCAATCCGGAGCCGGAAGGCACGTCACCGGCGTAATTCATCCTGTTCATCTTATTGATGTGCGTGCCTATATTCACCCATGCCGAAGTATAAACGCCTGCGTCATTTCCGGTTTTAACCAGTCTCTGGTTGCCGCTGTCGTTAATAAAGATATCGCCTGCGAAGATCGTTATGCCGGAAGGTTTATTGAAGTGTTTCGCGTCCGTTCCGGGAACTCCTCTTTCGCCGAACTCGCCTTTGTAGTTAAGGAACGTGTCAAATTTCATCACCCTGTGATTATTGGTGTCGGTAAGATAAACGCGGTTTCCTGTGGATATTATCTTCGAGTATTCGGTAACGCCGGTCAGATCCAGTTTGGGCGACGGGTCGAGATGAGTATCGTCGCAGCCCGGAGTATTCGATATACCGAACCTTATTTCGCGGCCGTAAGTAGTTGCGACCGCCTGCATATCGGGATTCAGTTTAACTATGGTGCTGTCTCCCTGCAGGACGTAAACGCCGCTCGCGTCAACGCTCACCGCGACGGGCTTGTTCAACTTACCGGTCGCCGAGTCGCCGAGCCTGATAAGCTGTCCAAGTTTTTCTTCATACTTATAAACTTTATTCGACTGGTAATCCGCGATATATATGAAGTATTTCGAACCGTCATAGTACGAGCATATATCCATCGGATAAACGAGCGGCGGCGAAACCGCGGAGTTATCATAAGGATATCTGGTCTGAAGGTCTTTGCCCCATATTAACAATACCTTTTTGTCGTCGCCCGCGCCGGGGTTCACCAGGTAGACGAAATCTTTCGTAGCCGCCAGGCCCGTCGGAGTTTCAAGATATATGTATTTGTTTTCGGTATCGCGCACGAAGCTGCTTCTTATCTTGTAAACTATGCCGTTGTATGTCGGATGGAAATTAAGAGCGTATAGGTGTGAAGCGTCCGAGCACAGCGCCGTAGGCCTGTTGAGGTGGAACGCGTCGTTTCCTGGCACGCCCGTGACGCCGAATTGCGACTTGTACTTCCAGGATATCGAAGAAGTTTTAATTACGCGTTTCGCGCCGCTGTCGACGATATATATGTCTTCTCCGTCCGCGTACACTCCCTTTACGTCGCTGAACGGGGTCGGAACGCCGCCGATCTCGAATTCTTTGACGTAGGTAAGGTAACTTATAAGCGGGTTGACTATGAATTTGGATATTCTGACTTCAGTGCCGACCTTGTGGGCGACGTACAGATAACTTCCGTCGGAGGTCAACGCTCTTATATCGTTCATCGCCTGGCCCACGGCCGAATCGATAAACGACTGGATCTCGTTGAGGTTCTTGTCGAGCTGTATAACGCGGTTCTGGCCGCTGAGGCCTTTTTCGGCTATAAACACGTTGGACTGGTCTACCGTCACCGAAACGGGCTCCTTGATCTGGCTCGCGAAAACCGAACCGTACTGGGCCGTCACGCTGCTCAGGTTCACGTTGGTCTTAAATACCCTGTTGTTAAGCGAGTCGGAAACGTAAACCTCCTCGGTCCCGAATATCGCCAGGCCCGTCGGACTGTTGAGACCTCTGGGCGAGGTCGAGGCGACGTTCGGGATTCCGAACATCACTTCCATGGTATTACCGATGATCTTGGTGGTATCGGTGGTGTTTTTATTCAGAGATACCCTGAAGAGTATCTGCAGATCCTTATCGAGTACGAAAAGTTTGTCGTCGAAAGGAACTACCGCCACGGGCGCTTTCAGCGAAACCTCTACAGTGCTGTTAGGAAGGAAGAATTTATTTTTGGTCGCTTTCAGTCCGTCGAGGAATTTACCCGAAACGCCTATCCTCGGTCCGGTTATTGAAGTGTCGCAGGTATAGACGTACTTGCTGTCGGACGAAACGAAGTTCGGCACCGCGGGCGTGAAGTCAAAATGTTTGTTATACAGCCATTTCGACATCATCAGGGCGTCGTTTATGATCAATACTCCGTCAGTTGAATGGCCGTCCAGTCCGAAACCTTCTTTCGAAGAGTGAACAATGTTGCTGTTATATGACTTCGGTTCAGTTTCATCCAGATGTATTTTTAAGTATGAAACGTTCGATATATTGCCCGCCTGGTCGCTGCACTTAGTGTATATTATGTTGAGACCCTCAGTTAAAGTATAAGAGGGCACCTTGTAAATAAGGTGGCCGGCTACACTCTTATCGGTCATTTCATGCCATTTGGTGGTATCGGAAGGCGGAACGGTAAGATCGGCGACCTTGTTCGAATATACGACGCGCCTTGCGCGGCCGTCGCCGTCTTCGACTTTAATGTTGAAACTTACGGTGGGGTTTTTAACGTAATATGTGGCGCTTTCGGCGTCGTTGATCGCCGCGGTCAGCATGATTATTTCGGGTTTGCCGGGGGAAGTTTTGTCGTAGTATATTTCAATGGTCTCGCCGGCCGATGAGTTGCCTGAAATATCTTTAGCCCATGTAGTGACGCTGTTGGTGCCCTCGGTGAATATGAAATTCGCCAGACCGGCGTCCGAAGGTGCCGTAGTCGTAATTACAGGCACTTTAGTTCCGATATCGAAACTGTATTCGGTGCCGCCGGGAGTGAGGTTGGCCGCGTTGGACAAATATACTTTCAACTCGCTCCATTCCGCCGCGGAAGCCGAATATGCCGGCGGAGTTATATACCAGCCGGGCCAGTCGTTCGAAACATTAGGATATGTATTGATGCCGGATATAATAAGCGTATTGGACGCAAGACCTTCTCCGCGCTTCAGGTAGGACACTCTGAAGCTTTTGAGGATCGGGGTTACCTGTTTGTCTATGGTGCTCAGGGTCGCCCTGTACTGAACGAAATAATGATACTGGCCCGCGAATCCCGACATGGAATTCGGCTGCGGCGGGAAACCTGACGATGGAAATTCGCCGCCCGTTTCGTCGAGGACCGTCCATCCATCTTCGCCTGCATAATAGTCGAAATCGGGCATATGCTGGCCTGAAGCGTTTATTTTATCAGGATATACTCTCATTTCGAGTTTTACGCTCGTTTTGGAATTTCCTTCGGAAGTGTAATAAACTTTATCTATTTTGCTTATGTGAGAGCCTATATCGAATGCTTCGGAAGTGTAAATTCCGGAACTCACATAGAAAATATCGACCGAATTCAATTTATAAAGCGTATTCGTCGCGCTTTCCGCTATGAACATATAAACCGCCGCCGGCCCCTGGGCCGAAGCTATGCCGCCTATGCTCACAAGTTTATCATACTGGCTTCTGCTCTTGAAATCGAGGTCGGTCAGCAGTATCTTCTTCGAACCGCTGTCGCCGATGTAAACGTTCAATCCGTCTGACTGTATAAAGTAAGGATCGTTCAGCAGATCGGAGTTGACCACGCTGTATTTGAGAGGCGCGCCGCTGAAATCCGTTCTGACGCGCACCGCGTCCTTGTTCGCGACGTAATACAGATAATAACCGTCGCTGGTGACGCCGCGCAGGTTTGTATCGGTAGCGAGTTCCGACACATACTTCATGTTCTGAGATATGAGTTTGACTATGCGCTTATTACCTGAATCGGAAATAAAAAGGTAGCCGTTGGACCACGAGACGTCGAACGGAGAGTTGAGTGATGTGGTTCCGGCGCCCGGAGTGGCCGCGCTTCCGAACTGGCACATATAAGTCAGTTTATTCTGCGGAGTGGACTGGTTGTAAAGTTTGACCACCCTGTGGTTTTTCGAATCGGCTACGTATACGTAGGTGCCGTCGGAAGTAACGCCGGTAGGCGTGTTGAAATGTACTTCGTCCGAGCCCGCCACGCCGCTTTCGCCATATGTAGCGGCGAATTCGACCAAGGTGGGTGTATCGTCCGCCGAAACAAATTTATTGACGGTATGGTTCTGTGAATTAACCACGAATATCTCGAACATCTTCAGCGTTTTATTATAATATGCCGCGACGCCCATAGGGTTGTTCAGGTTGGTTTCGGTCGAACCTACGAAGCCGAAAGTATCATTAGCGAGCGTTACGTGGCCGTAACGATCCTGCTGGGTTCCGTTGAACGCGCCCAGTACGAAATCATACTGGCCGCCGTGA
>Ga0209212_1001815_pt1 | contig 32803 bp, 29 predicted proteins | sample RifGroC2_FD_183996 | JGI IMG/M metagenome (GOLD analysis project Ga0209212, IMG submission 183996) | Groundwater microbial communities from Rifle, Colorado, USA - Groundwater C2 (SPAdes) (version 2) | ecosystem: Environmental > Aquatic > Deep subsurface > Groundwater | place: Rifle, Colorado...
CGGCTTCCCCCACCCCCCGACCCCCTCCCGTCAAGGGAGGGGGAGGCCTAAGTTAGCGCCAGAGCCCCTCCGGGGGGAGGAGAGCTGCCAGGAGCTGAAAGAGGCCAATACTTGCTCGCCCTCGTTCCCAAGCTGGAGCTTGGGAACGAGGGCGGCAAGCTTGGGAACGAGGGGGGATTTTACCTGTTTGGTTCCGGCGGGGCCGCCCTAGGGAGGACAGTCGGCACACATCGACTTGAAGAGGTTCGTGCTGAGATACCGGTCGCCGCGGTCGGGGATGATCACCACTATGGTTCCCGACTCCAGTTCCGAGGCGAGCCTGAGCGCCCCGGCCACGGCGGCTCCTCCCGACATGCCACAGAAGATTCCCTGCCGCGTGGCAAGAAGCCTCGCCGTCTCAAAGGCCTCGTCGTCCTCCACCACGATCTTGCGGTGATGCTTGTCGGCGTCGTATATCTGAGGCACGATCGCCTCCTTCATGTTTTTCAGCCCCTGCACCTTGTGCCCCAGCACCGGCTCGACCGCAACTATGCAGACCTCCGGTTTCACCTCGGCGAAATACCTGGCCACCCCCATGAGGGTTCCCCCGGTTCCCATGCCGGCCACAAAATGCGTGATGTTGCCGCCGGTCTGGCTCCAGATCTCGGGCGCTGTGGTCTCGTAATGCGCCAGCACGTTGTTGGGGTTGGCATACTGGTTGGGCATGTAGTAGCGCTGCGGGTCGGCCGCGTAGATCTTGTGCGCCAGCCGGATGGCCCCGTCGGTGGCCTCGCACCCCGGAGAGAGCACGATCTCGGCGCCGTAGGCCTCGAGCACGCTACGCCGCTCCACGCTGACGCAGGCCGGCATGACCAGCTTGATGCGGTATCCCCGGGCCGCTGCGATCATGGCAAAGGCGATGCCGGTGTTGCCCGAGGTCGGCTCCAGGATCACCTTGTCCGGCGTCAGTTCGCCGCTCGCCTCAGCCGCCAGGATCATGTGGCGCGCCGGGCGATCCTTCACTGAACCGCCCGGATTGTTCCCTTCCAGCTTTGCCAGGATCCGGACGCCTGGTTTATTGCTAAGAGCGTCGATTTCCACCAGCGGAGTCGACCCGATTGCTTCGATAAGGCTTTGACCTGTCACGCGCACCTCGCTTTTCCCCCCCTCCCTCTGCTGCAGGGGGCAGTCATAACATCAGGTTCATTGCATAGTTAACATCTGCCTCTTTGCCGTCTACCTCTTCGCTGTCTGCCTCTTCCTTCGTGCCGTCTGCCTCTTCGCTGTCTGCCTCTTTGTCTTTGGCTTTTCAATTAAACAGTGTGTGTTCCAGCAGGATCTTCAGTCCTATGGCACAGAGCACCACCCCACCGCAAATCTCCATGCGTTTGCCCCAGTTGTCCCCCAAGCGGCGCCCAAGCAGCATGCCGACCACGGTAAGCACGCCGGCGACCAGGCCGATGACCACGGCAGGCTTCCAGACGCTGACGCCGAGCATGGCCAGAGTCAGTCCCACCGCCAAGGCGTCGATGCTGGTGGCGACCGAGAGCATCACCATGGTGAGCCCGCGGGTGGGGTCGGTGGCTCCCTTGTCTTCGTCCTCGTCAAAGGCCTCCTTGATCATGTGCCCCCCAACAAAGACAAGGAGCCCAAAGGCGATCCAGTGGTCGTAGTCGGCGATCCACTTCTGGACAGTCAATCCGGCCAGCCAGCCGATGATAGGCATGAGCGCCTGGAACAGGCCGAAATGAAAGCCCAGGCGAAACAGGTGTCGCCCGGTGAGGGGATTGACCACCCCCCCGGTAGCCAAGGCCACGGCGAAGGCATCCATGGCCAAGGCCAAGGCGATCCCGAAAATAGTCAGCCACTCCACAAAAAACCTCTCTCTACGACCAAACCCTCCCTCCCCTTCAAGGGGAGGGCCGGGGTGGGGATGGGGTTCGATCCTTGGTTAGTTACGACAAGTCGGGGAAGGAGAACCCGCCCAAGAAAAAAGAGACCACCTCATCCGCCAGCCTTCGACCGGCATGCCCCAGACAGGATTGGGAAGGGTCAGTGACCAGGAAGGTTACCGTGACCTTCTGCCCGACTGTCACCTTGCACTGTGATCCCGTCCCCGAATAACTGCGCCCGCCGACGCTGAAACGATACTCGACCAGGCAATCGGCCCCGGGTACCGTTCTGACAATGGTCGCCTCGCTGGTAGCGCCGCTACGCATCAGGCGCAGGTAGTTATCCCACCCCTTTTCGTCAGCCGTTCTGCCGACGAAGACCACCAGTATCGCCAGCATGCCGATGGCGCCAACAATCCAGAACTTCGGGAAACCTTGACTCTTAGTGGGATGTTGCATCCTCTATCAATCCTGGAGCGCACTCATAGATCCGCCCGACCTCAATCAGTAATCGCGTGTCCTCGACAATTTGCAAGCTATCATGGATTTTTGCTGCAATCACTCTTTTTCTTTCGCAGTCAAAAAGGCCGCAGCCCGGGACAGTCTCCCAATAGCAACGGCCTTTCTTGTTTGTCGCTGACGCCGGATTGGTGGAACCAGGGTTAAACCTGTTGCTGATCAAGGAACTTCATGGTGTCCTGTAAAGAAGGGAGGGCAGAGCGTCCACCGATTTTTTGAGTGTTGAGTGCAGCGACGGCGCTGGCTAGTCTGGTGCACTCCCTCAGGCTGTAGTTGTTTATGACACCGTACAGGAATGCCCCGTGATAAGCGTCGCCCGCCCCCGTCGTGTCCACTGTGGAACCGGCCTTGAAGGCTTCCTGATGGAAGCACCCTCCAGCCTCATGGAAAGCCCAGCTTCCTTCGGTTCCCCCTGTAATTACCACTATTCCTGGTCCTGCCTGGAGGAGTTTGGCGGCCGAAGCCTGAAGGTCGTCTTCGCCTGAGAAGGCATAGGCGAACTGGCGGGCGACGATGCAGATGTCGGTCAACGATATCAGTTCCCGGAGTGGCTCGTGGAACCTGTGTGCGCCGCCGTCCAGGGAAACCAGCACGCCATGCCGCTTGGCCAACCGCGCCGAGGCAAGGCAGGTTTCCAGGTGGCGGCCATTAAGATGCAGGATGCGGCAGGCGGCAATGAGCTGTTCCGACAACTCCGAAGGGGAGAGTTCTTCTACATCGCCAGGAGAATAGATAATGGTGCGGGCTCCGTCATCCTTGCGCACGAGAATGGAAGCAACGGAAGATGTGCGCCCTTTTGCCAGGAGCAGGTGATTCGTTGCCACTCCTTCTCGCTCGAACTCCTCAAAAATAAACTTGCCGCGCCAATCGTCACCCAACTTGTCCAACATGGCGGTGCGGCAACCGAGCCGAGCCAAAGTCACCAGCGCGGTGGCGACCGGACCGCCCCCCTGCAGCAATGAGTAGTGAGCGCGCTGCACAAACTCATCGCTGGGGAATTGGTTCACCCCCATAATCAGGTCGACGGTGCTCACCCCAAGCCCGACCACGTCGAACTCCCTGGCTGCGCTACCCCCGCTAGCCCCGCTCCCGCCAGGAACCGCATCCTGCTGCAGCAATTCCAGCACTGAATGCCTTGACTTATCCAATCTTTTCCCCCCTCCCCTGCCCTGCACAAGAAAAGCAGATACCCAAGGCCGGCGAGCCGCACCTGTCGGCTTGCTGGTCACCCAGGCGGTACAGCTCTTGAAAGCGCGTAACGAGCGGCTAATTCGGACAGCAAGCGAAATTATAACGGGACCTTAATGACTGACAAGGAAGGTAAACATTTTACAGACAATAAAGTTGCAGCTTTGTCGCGAGCTATGACAATAAAATCGGCTCCGCAGCTTGACCTCACTCATTGCCCGGTTATATTTTCCCGTGATCTTCAGCCCGAACCGATACGGAAGCCAGGGCCGAGCGGGCGACTGGCGCCGGCACGAAGGCAGACAACAACAGGAGGAATCGATGGCAACACAGGAAAATCTCGCCGCGGCATTTGCCGGCGAGAGTCAGGCAAACCGCAAGTATCTCGCTTTCGCCAAGCAGGCGGAACTGGACGGGTATCACCAGATAGCGAGGCTGTTCCGCGCCGCGGCCCACGCCGAGACGGTGCACGCCCACGCGCACCTGCGGGCGATGGGCGGCATCCACAAGACGCTGGAGAACCTCCAGGTGGCGATCGAAGGGGAGGGATTCGAATTCCAGAGCATGTATCCCCCCTACCTGGAGGAGGCCAAGCAGGAAGGACACAAGCTGGCGGAGGCGTCGTTCCGCTTCGCCCTGGCGGTGGAGGAGACCCACCACGGCCTGTACCAGCAGGCGCTGTCGGCAGCGCAGGGAGGCGCCGACCTGCCGCAGCGGCAGTTGTACGTCTGCGAGATCTGCGGCCACACGGTCTATGACGCCCCGCAAGACAAGTGCGAGGTGTGCAAAGCGCCCAGGGACCGTTTCACCTTGATAGACTGACCGGAAAGGGGGCGCCGACCTGAATAGGGGGCGCTCCCTTGACCTGGACGCTCGAGCGTTACGGCCGCAGCTGTGGCGGGGATGCTGGGCGGCGCATCCAGCTCGGCGGAATCTGCGCAGTGGCTCTGGGGGCAGAAAGCTTGTAGGTATAGCATGGGGTATCGAAATGCTCCATGATGGTCAGCGCTGTCACGCCCTGCCGCGGGACCCACCCCCCGCGGGGCGTACGGGCCAGGAAGCTCCAGCAGTACCTCTTGACGGCGGCCAGGAATTCCGCGGAAGCGAAGAAGCCGCCATAATTGTCTTTAACAACCACCGGGGCACTCCAAATATCCAGATTGTCCGCGGATACCAGATCCAGATCTGCGTGCAGATTGGAGAAATGGTGCTCTTCCAGGAACAGGTCGAACAAGACCCGCGCACCCTCAACCTCATGCACCCCGGCACCATCCTTATAAGCAAGAACACACTTCCTGAAAACTACCGTCACTCTGCCCATTAGATCCTCCGCTACCAATGCATTTCATCTCGCCTTTGATAGCAGGGATTGTGCCATAGCCCTCCACGGCCGTTTCCATCGGCAGCCACACGCGCCAACTTGCCGGTATCACAGCGGTCTCACCCCAAAAGCTATCGCGCCATGGATGAAAGAGCACGACGGGGCGCCGTCGGGAAGTTGACACCGATGCGGACACTACTTCCCGCGGGCAGTCATGACAGCAAGATTAATCAGGAGAAGTGGGGGATGTCTTTGACTATAACAAGGAGACGTTGCAAAAGGAGGGGAGACCAGCTAAATACTGTTACCACAACGGTTCAGCCAGAGAGTCGAACTTAGCCGAAGCTGTCTCTTCTACCTGTTTCCCGATGGCCTGTGCGCCGCTAAAAGAGCCGGCGTTTTTTTGACATAATCTAATGCCAGTAGCTATGACATGCAGCGGACCAATAGCTTCGCGCTTTGCCACACATCTGAACGACTGTTCTGTGTCTGGCGCTGGCCAGTGACAGAAGAACGTGTGACAAAGGTTATTTCCTCTTCTGCCTGAAGGTCCCGAACTTTACCGGATACATCGTTTCGCCGCAGCGGTCGCAGCACTGCGGGCCTCCCTCCAGCACGATGAAGGCCTGGTTGCCGCACTCGGGATGACAGACGGCGAAGGCGATCTCCAGCTCCTTGGGCAGGAAAGCATCCTCCGGCTCCTCGTAGTCCATCGGCTCCGCGTCGAAGCGCCCCAAGGCGCGCAGCCGGCTCAGGAAACTCCTGCGCTGGCAGTCGTCGTCGGTCAGCTGGGAAAAACGCTGGCGGACCGCCAGTAACAGGTTGTCCAGCTCAAGCATTGTGGGACAGGTTGCGGCGTCGCTTTCGCTCATGGCAAATCCTCCGAAGAAACAACATTAATGCCAGCGCACGATATTATCTTTCGAGTTCATTGTCAATGACCGCGGCTCCACTAGGGCCAGGTTCAGTTCCCCACTCTGTTGGCCACAAGAAAAAGCTCCAGGCTCACCATATCATGCACCAGGTGCATGCCCAGCCGCTCGAAGAACTTGTTGGATCCGTAGCAGACGTTCCAGATGGTCCGGTCGATATCGAGGGTGGCGTGTGCTTTCAGACTTCCATCGGCCTGCGCTGCCACTATGGCCCTGCAGGTGACCGGACGGGTGACATCTCTTATGGTCAGCTCCCCGGAGAGTACGCCGGTGGCCAACTCCGGCCCCTGCACCTCCTCTGCCTGCCACCCGGTCAGACGAAAAGACGCCGTCGGATAGCGCGCCGTGTCGAAGAAGTCCTCCGATTTCAGGTGACGAAGCAGCAGGTCACGCCAGTATTCATCCTGCAGGTCGGTATTGAGGAGGCCGTTCATGTCGACCAGAACGCTGCCGGAAACAGGATTGCCCCCCCGTATCACCACTTCGCCGCTCTGAATGGCAACCCGGCCGTAGTGGCGGTTGTTGAGGTTACGGCCGATCCACTCAAGCGAGCTCTTTTCCGTATCGATGACGTAACTGCCATCGTTCAGAACCGCTTCTTCCCGGGTATCACCTGTTTCCACCGGATAACCCGAGGCACGCCAGGCGGAGAGCCCACCCTGCAGGAGGGAGACATCCTGGTACCCGGCCTGAAGCAGTCTTTGCTGCGCCGTTTCAGCCGCCCGACTCCTGCCGCTGCCATCGTAGACCACGATCTTGGCGCTACGCCCCGACGCGCACTCGGCGACACGATCGAGAAAGACCATCTCGTAGATACAGGCGTTCTTTGCCCCCGCGATGTGACAGGCGGCGTAATCCTCCGGCGTCATCACGTCCAGGAGCAGCGTATCGGACTGCAGAACCCTCCTGACTTCTTCACACGTCAATGCCTTGCTCATTTTGCTCACCCCCTGTAACTTCACTCCCCAAGCGTCATGTCTGTCTGTTGATAATTATAAGCCAACTTTTGCGGCAAGTTGTGCCGGACTTGAAGGTCATTTAGGGAAGGGGTGACGGCTTTTCTGATTCGGCGAGCTTGACCAGGAATGGGGAATGGAGGTAAAAATAAAAACCTTAGATTCGACAAGGAGAAGATAAAGTGAAAAGGACAATACTTGTTCTGCTTTTGGCGTGCCCGGCCGCCGTCCACGCCATAGAGCCCTACCAAGCCCAGCAAATCGAGGTTTACCGCGGCAGCAGCATAGAGCCGAACAAGGGACAGGCGGTCAAGCCGTACAAGGCAGATACCGTGCGCCCTTATCAATCCGGTACGGTAAAGCCTTACCAAGCGGAGACGGTAAAGCCTTACCAGGCGCAGACGGTAAAGCCTTACCAGGCGGAGACGGTCAGGCCCTATCAGGCCGATTCCATAGAGCAGAACCGCGGAGATGCCATAGAGCCTCAGAAGCCCGCTCCCACTGTCCAGCCTGCCCCGAGCCGCCAGATCCAGCAGTCCAATGGCGGGCGCATCGTCCCCGTCCCAGCGGTACCCGCTCCCTCGCCGGAAAAGCAGAAGTCGGCAGGTGACGGTTCGCAGACGGCAAAGAGCGTCATAGGGGTGTGGCAGACCAACGTTCCCGGCGCCGTCTACACCACCCCCAGCGGGGTAAGCGGCTACGACCTTCTCCACGTCAGCACCGGCGCAGTTGCCGGGCTGCTTCGCATCAACGCCAACGGGACCTATTCCTGGAACTCTTATGGCGGGAAGAAGGGGAAATGGGTGGCGACCTCCGATCCCGACTATCCCGTCGAGATCATCGATACCGTGGAAAACAGGCGCTGGAGAGTCGGGTACAGTGCATCGAAGAGAACCCTCCTGGTCTGGGATGGCAGCATCTGGTATGAGGGTAGAAAAGCTGCAGTAAAGAAAAAATGATTTCCGGCAAAAAGGCCTTCCGAATGGTAGGCCTTTTAGATTCCTGTTTCAAAGATTGGTTCCTGTATTTGACGTTCCCCTGCAATCTCATCGATCGGGATGAGGTGATCATGGCTGAGTCTCGTGCCGTCTGCTCTCGACCATGCAGTTTTCGATCGCTGCGAAGAGCTCGTCGAAATCGATAGGCTTCAGCAGGTAAGCGCAGAAGCCCAGTTCCTTGAATTTCTCGAAGACCGATTTACTGCTGTACGCGGTCAGCACGATGTATGTCGCGTTGGCATTTATCAATCGGATTTCGCGGGCCAGCTCAACGCCGTCCATGACCGGCATGTTGACATCGGTGATGATGATGTCGGGGCTGTGCTCCTTGAAGAGCTCCAGCGCCTTTACGCCATCATCGGCAGTGTAAATGGCGCACTCCGGGAATCTCAGGGCGACCATGCGTTTGATGATATCGCAGGCCGCCTGGTCGTCTTCTACGATCAGCAGGGAAAAAGAGGGACCTGACTGGAGTGTCTCCATATTAGACCTCGATCCTGAATTCAGCGCCGCCGTTGACGTTACGCACCGAGAGGCGGCCACCCATGTTTTGTTCGATGATGTTTTTCGACATGAAAAGGCCCACACCGGTACCTTTTCCCAACTGCTTGGTGGTGAAGTAGGCGTCGAATATCCGGTCCAGAATTTCCTCTTTGATCCCTCCCGCGTTGTCGGTCATGGTCATGACCGCCCTGCCATTTTCACCCCACAGGCGCACCGTTATCTTTGCATCGCTTACTCCACGCTCCAGAAAGGCATCCCGGGCGTTCATGAACAGGTTCAAGAGCACTTGCCCGTATTCGTTGGGAAAGCGATGCAAAGATAACGGCCCGCTTGAAGCGATGTCGATGCGGATGTTCTGATTTCTGAAATTTTCTTCGATAAGGCTCACCGTTTTCGCGACAACCTGATCCACGCTGAAATACGTTTTCTCCTTATTCGGCGTCAGGTATTCCTGAAAATCATTGATGGTCTGCGACATGTGCTGGATGATCTCCCTTGACTTGGCGATGTTGTCGTTGAGAAGCTCCTCGCTGAACTTGCCGTACTTATAGGACAATCCCAGTTCCTGAATCTTCAGCCCCAGGACGTTCAAAGGCTGGCGCCACTGGTGGGAGATATTCACCAGCATCTCACCCATTGCCGCCAGGCGGCTTTGCTGGATAAGCAGTCGCTCTCTCTTCCTGAGCTCTTCAACCGCGCGGATGCGCTCCTCTGTTTCGCTGCGCAGCTCCTGCAGAGCAGAGCTCAGTTTCTCGGTCCTTTCCAGGACGCGCAGTTCCAGCTCGGCATAAGAGAGGGCCAGGGCCGCGGTCATGTGGTTGAAGGCCCCGGCAAGCTGGCCGATCTCATCCGCCGATTCCACCGGAACCCGGGTGGTGAGATCACCGCCCGCAATGTTGTCCGCCATGCGGCAGAGCCTAAGCAGCGGCTTGGAAACCAGGCGCTGCAGCAGTCTCTGGAGCAGAAATGCGCCCCCTGCTATCGCCAGCGCAACCACCAGGAATATGCCGGCATAACCGGTCAGCCGCGCGTACACGGTGGCCATGTCGGCGCGCAGATAGAGCGTACCCAGCCGGCGCCCTTTTTTTTGCACCGGGGCGACCAGCTCCAGGGTACGGCCTGCGAATCGTGTCCCCTCAGGACCGGGACCGGGCGGTGCAGCGACTGTCGCTTGTCCGGAGCGGACATAAGCGGCAAAGAGCCGGCCATCGGTGCTGTACAGGGCGGCGACGGCAACCGACGGAGATCCCGTCAGGGTGAGCAATATCTCCCGGGCCGTATCCGGATCGTCGAACGCCAGTGTCGGCGCACTGTTTGCCGCGATGAAGCGCCCCTCCTCGGTCAGCTCCTGCGTCAGGCGGTCCCGGTAAGTGGCGAGTTCGTAGCTGACCACGCCTGCCATCACCAGTAGCAGGGAAGCAACTATGGTCGACAAGATGATGAGCAGCAACTTGCGCTGCATCGGCCAATTATGAACCTTGCGAAATGCCGGCACGTTACGGTCCTTCTCCGCACTGCGTGGAACCTGAAACCCGCTTCAGTTTGGAGTCGATCTTAAGACCCGCCTTTGCCGCGGCGTCGGCATTCAGGTCGAAGCGCACTTTTCGCCCCGCCATCACGAATCCGATCATCCCTCCGTTGCGACAGAAGTCGCGGATGTCGCTGACATCGCTTACGATCAAGGTGCCGTTTTTCCGCACTGAAGCCAGTATCTCTTTGAGCCTGGGCTGTTCGGAGCGGCTGATAAACAGCATGTGGCACTCCGGGACCGCTGCCGCTTTCTCCAGGTAACGGATCTCCACCGGATGGCTCCCTATGCGCTCGCCCAGCTCATGTTTCAACAGCGCCCCGAAAGGATCTTGGCCCAATACGCAGGCCACGAACGGACTGCCTGCCGCGGAGAACGCCGTGCTGGGCCAATCGACGAAGAGCGCGAAGTTGGCCAGCATCGCCGCCTTCACCTGGTACTCGGTCGCCTCGGCGTATGCCGGCGTGTACCCCAGCAAAAGCATGACTATTCCCACCGCCATGCGCCGCATCTCAAAACCACCAGGTGATCTTGCCGTACACGTTGCGGCGGATTTCGACAACCGGAGCGGCTACGATGGCGGAGACTCCGAATTCGGGATGATGGTCATCGAGCAGGTTCTGCCCCACCACCGAGACCTCGAGATCCTTTCGGGGGCGCCATGCGGCGCGCAGATCCAGGGCGAAGTAGGACGGGGTCCCGGAAGCGAAGCCGGGGAGTCTGTCGACAAAACGCCCCGTGACGTCGAACTCCAGGTCGCGGGGCAGATCGAAGGAGGACTGCAGGAAGAACTGTTGTTGCGGGCTCTGTCCCTCGGCCCGCTCCGCGCTGGCCCTGGTGCCGGCGGGCAGGCTCCGGTCGGCGCGCAGGGCCATTTCCAGAAAACTGTAGGTCCCGTAGAGTCGCCACCACTTTGCGGGGCGCCAGTCGGCCGCGAGCTCCACTCCGTAAGTCTCGCCCTCCATCCTGTTTTCCAGACGCAGAGGCAAAATTGCGGTGCCGGGGGCAAATCCGCTCTCGACGGTCTGGGGCACCGGCACCACCAGATCGTCATAAACGTTGTAGAAAAGTGCGGTATCAAGTGAAAAGGATTGCGAAAGCTCGGCACGGTAGCCGACCTCGTAGGCCATGAGTTCCACGGAACCCAGATCCGGATTGCCGGTAAGGCGGGGAAAGAGCATGGTGCCCGAAGGGAGCGCCGTGGGAGGGAGGGCGCTCAAGCGCACCGCATCCTCCGACATGCTCGGAGTTACCACGGCCCGTGATGCAGCCGCCCAAAATGTTTGCCGCTTGGTCGGAGTCCAGAGCAAGCGTCCGGTCGGTTGGACCTCGACTCCGGTAAAATCGTTGTGCTCCAGCTTCATGCCGAGGATCAAGGTCAGAGAGCCTGGAAGCAACTGGTACTCGTCCTGAAAAAATGCGCTGTAGATCGACAGCGAGAAGTCGTTTTTCAGCCAGGAGAGCGACAAGCCGTCGTCGGAGAGGCTGTTTCCCAGGGTCTGATCGATATATCGGTAGCCCAGGCCGTAAATGAACTTGTGCCGTGCGCCGATCGGGAACTGATGCTGGAAATCCAGGTCATAACTGTCATTGTCATTGTCAATCTCGGCGAGGGGCTGTCTGGTTTCGAACCGGGACCAGTAGGCCTGGAGGCACCAGCTCGTTTGCGCATCCGTCTGATGGGTCCATCGGCCCAGCACGTTGCCGCTGTGAGCCAGAGATCTGTTGGCAAGCAGGGAGATGAACGGCGCTGTCATTTGAAGGTCGGGATCTTGTCTTTCCGCGTTGCTGTAAAGGTAATCGCCTTGAAGGGTCACGGTATCGAGGTCGTTTTGCCGCCAATCCAGGCGCAAGCCGGTACTCGCGCCATGCCACCGGTCCTGTGAATCGCCCAGTTGGGAGAATTGCTCTTCGCGCTCGAACCCCTTGGCATAGACGCGGTAATCCGTGTTATCGGCAATCTTGCCGCCGTAGCGCAACTCGCCGAAACCTCCTTCCGGCGTGCCTGCTCCACCGATCAACCGCCCGCCCTGGGTGTCTTTGGCCGATTTGGTGATGATGTTGATGATGCCGTTGACCGCATTTGCGCCCCATACGCTCGCCCCCGGTCCCCGGATCACCTCGATGCGCTCGATGTCCTGGAGTGGGTAATCCACCGAATTCCAGAAGACACCCGCGAACAGCGGATCGTAGATAGTGCGGCCATCCCTTTGCACCAACAGCTTGTTGGAGAACCTGTCGTTGAACCCGCGCGCGCTGATGGCCCATTTGTTGTTGTCGATGCGCGCCACGTTCATCCCCGGTACGCGGCGGAATAGTTCCGCCAGGGTGGTCGCGCCGGAGCGCCGGATGTCCTCCTGGCTGATGACCGAAATCGCGGCCGCCGACTCGCCGACCGTGCTGTCCATGCGCGTGACAGTCGTCACCTCGATATCCATCAGTTTTTCCAGCCCCAAGGGCGCCAGGCGGGGTGGCAGCTGCGAGGTCTGTCGAGTCGTTCCAGGTTCCGGGAAACCAGGCGGACCAGGCGAACCAGGGGCGGGTTCGGCGGCCGGGGCGTTGGCGGAAAGCACGGTCATCAGCAGCAGTACGACACGGCAACAGCGCTTAAGCGCTCGGGAGATCCGGCAATGTTTGATCCGCAACTCGCTCATGACTCTTCCTCGCCTTGAAGGTTGGACGGCGAATCTAATTGATTCAAAATTTGCTGGCTCTAACTTTACTACCCGCCGGGGCGAGGGGCAAGGACCATCCGGGGGGAGACTGGATTTTCGGACATTCGCCCAGCGGATTAGCGCCGATCTGACACTACCGTAGAATGCGCTGCGCCCTGTGGCATTTAGTGAGACACGCCGCCTCAGTCCCAGATTTGCGGAAGAGGCAACTCTTAAGATCTGCCGGAAAAGCCGTCAACTAAGAAGGCCCTGTGACAGTGTGACACTGTGAGACGTCACTGTGAGAGACGTTCCAGTCGCGGACAGGCGATGTCGATATCCGTATGATCAAGCTCAAGGTGCGCCGTAGCTGAGACAGTCGCCTTTTCAATAGCCATGACATAGGTGCGCCTTCTCCCCTGCCTCAAGAGTAAGTGTCTGTTTTTTTTTAAGAACGACTTATCAGCTTACCGATAAAACAAAGAATATGCCGCCCTCCCTTTGACTGTCCTACATCGAAAAAATCTAAACTTTTAGCTTCGAAGTACGATAAGTGTCGTTATCCGGTGAACAACTGCGGCCGTTCACTTTTTAAGCTCGGCAGGTCCGAGGGAGGGGGAAGGCGCTATGTCAGGAAAAATGAACATGACTAAGTACATGGGGTTGCTGGTTGCGATGTCAGTCTTTTTCGTCGTGGCTGTCGGCATCATCGGCTTGGTGAATGTCATGCGGTTGTCCTCAATGCTCGACGTGATGAACGCGAACGGGGTGCACGCCACACGGTACCTGGCGAACGCCCAGGACTCGATGTGGCAGCTTCGCTACGGCATTTCGCAGTACCTGGCGGTGCCCGAGGCCGCGTCGCGTAAAAAGATTATCGACGAAAGCCCCAAGTGGTTCGCCAGCATCGATGACAACCTCAAGCTTTACGGGCAACTGTCGCTATCTAACGAGGCAAGAGGCGCACTGAAAGAGCTGAGCGAGATCTATAACCAGTACAAACAGGCGCGCCCCAAGTGGCTGGAGCTGATGGAGGCTGGAAAGGTGGAGGAGGCGGCCGATTTCCGTTCCAAAACCATCCTGATCTCGGGAGCAGGTACGGTCAAGGCCTTTGCCAAGCTGATTGACATCCAGACCAAGGGCAGCGATGAGATAGGAAAGGCTGCCCAGACGGCTACTGTCAGAGCAAAAGTGATGATCATCTCGGCCGCGGCCGTTATGATTTTGATCTCCCTTCTCTGTGTGGTCCTGATCACCAGAACGGTGCTGAAAAAACTGGCGGATGTCCAGGTCGTCGCGGACAACGTGGCCGCCGGGAGCCTGCAGCTCTCCAGCGGCTCCAACGACCTCTCCAGAGGGGCGACCGAGCAGGCAGCGGCGGCTGAGGAGGCATCTTCGAGCATGGAGCAAATGAGTGCCAACATCGGGCAAAACGCCGAATCCGCCGTACAGACAGAGAAGATAGCCCTGACCACCGCCGAAGACGCCAAAGCCGGGGGCAAGGCCGTTGAGGACACCGTGCAGGCCATGAAGGAGATCGCCGGCAAGATCAACATAATCGAGGAAATCTCCCGGCAAACGAACCTGCTCGCCCTGAATGCCGCCATCGAGGCAGCCAGGGCCGGGGACCACGGCAAGGGATTTGCGGTGGTCGCCAGCGAGGTACGGAAGCTGGCAGAGCGAAGCCAGAAGGCTGCGGCAGAGATAGGGCAGATGTCGGCGGCAAGCGTGGAGGTGGCGCTCAAGGCTGGCGAGCTCCTGAAGAAAATGGTCCCCGACATTCGGAAAACGGCGGACCTGGTGCAGGAGATAAGTGCTGCGTGCAGGGAGCAGAGCATCGGCGCCGTGCAGATCAATCAGGCCATTCAGCAACTGGACCAGGTGATTCAGCTGAACGCCGGCGCCTCCGAGGAGATAGCCTCGACCGCCGAGGAACTTTCCTCCCAGTCTGAGCGCCTGAAAGATGTGATCACTTTCTTCAGGTCAAGCGGCGCGGCCGGCAAAGCCGCTTCGCACCTGACGGTACCGGGGGCGGGAGCCGCCACGCCCGCAGGTGATGACGCTCGCAGGCTCCCCCGGGGGAGGAATATGCATGGGGTTGCGGGGCACAGAAGCGCGGGGCACAGAACTGCCACGTACAGCGGCAAGCCTTCCGGGGCAGACCTGCATCTTGACGATGAAAGGGAGGAAGTTTTCGAGCGTTTCTGATGAGATGCTGCCCCGGGTGTCGGGAAAACTGATCGTTCGATTCGCTGACCAGCGAACCTATGATGAAGCTATCTGATCGCGAATTTATCGAGCGCCAGTTTGCCCCTCCTCACTATCAGAGCTCCATGCACGATAGACCTGCCAGTGACACCGGTAAACGTGCTGTCATAGCCACCTCGCAGGGCCAGCGTCACGTTTCTGTCGAGAGCCATGCCTCCCTCGATTACTGCGTTGGCGGCCCGGGCCACGACGCTGCTCCCGGACGCAAGGCTGGCGTACATCTCGCTGAAACTGAAATAATCACCCGCGCCGGGAATGCTGAAGAGAGGCGCCAGGCTGGCGGAAACCGCCAAGGTCATGGTGATTGTTTTGCTTACTCCGCCACCGTTTCCGCTCACCGTCACGGGATAGCTCCCGGCTGCGGCGCTTGTCGCCACCATGAAGCTAAGGGTGGAACTGCCGCTGCCTGGAGCGGCGATGCCCGACGGGGTGAAGGTCGCGGTTACTCCCTGCGGCAGGCCGGCGGCCGTCAGCGTCAGCGCACTGTCGAACCCGCCCGAGACCGTGCTGGTCAGGGTCGTGGCCCCGCTCCCTCCGCGGGCTACGGTAAGCGTCGTCGGCTGCGCGCTCAAGCTGAAACTTGGGGGGACGGTCACCGTGAGAGTGACGGTTACCTGGTGGGTCTGGCCGCCGCCGGTGCCGGTGACCGTAATGGGATAGCTACCGGCTGCGGCGTTGCCGGCCACGGTGAAGCTCAGGACGGAACTGCCCTCCCCTGGAGCGGCGATGGCGGCCGGGGAGAATGCGGTGCTGACACCGGACGGCAGATCGGAGGCGCTTAGCGCCACGGGGCTGTCGAACCCACCAGACAGGGTGGTGGTCAGGGTAGTGGTGCCGCTGCCGCCCTGCGGCACGCTAACCGTGGTGGGCGCAGCCGCCAGGGTGAAGTCGGCCGCTGCCGTTTGCGCCTCGACACTCACGTCGTCCAAATAGATGTTGTTGCCGAAAGCGCTGGTCCCGAGGAAGCCGATCTGCACGGTTCCCTCCCCCCTGTAGGCGGTGAGATCCGCGCTCACCTCCTCCCACCGATTGGTACCGTCGTAGCGCGCTACGGCCGGTCCCACCGGATTGAAATTGGTACCGTCAGTCGATATGTAGGGGCGGAGCTGCTCCGACGTGCTCTCGGGGTAACCGGTGTCGTGATACATCCAGAATTTCAGGATGGCCGTCGTGACGGTGCTCGGAATGGTGAAGCTGCTGGCCAGGTAATACAGCGCCGAGTCGCCGCTCGACGCCCGGAAGGAATTGAACTCCGCCATGGCCGAGCCGTCGTGGGGAGGTATGGAGGGGTTTTTTCCGTAATCGGTTATGCTCCAGCTTGCCGTGGTGCCGGTCATCTGAAGATAGTTCCACCCCGCTCCCGCCTCGAAGCCGTCACTGAAAAGTAGCGGCTCCGAGGTGGACCTCACCTTGAGGGTCACGATGACCTCTTTGGTCACGCCAGCGCCGGTGCCGGTAACCTTGACCGGGTAGCTACCGGTTGCGACAGTCGCGGCGACGCTGAAGGTCAGGGTGGAGCTGCCGCTGCCTGGAGCGCTGAAGCTCGCCGGGGCCAGGCTCGCACTGACACCGGGGGGCGCCCCGGAAACGCCGAGCGCCACGGCGCCGGCGAACCCGCCTGCCACGGAACTGGTCAGGGTGGTGCTCCCCGTCTCCCCCTGGAACACGGTCACCGTCCCCTGCGCCGCTGTCAGATAAAAGCTGGGAACGGATGCGGCGGTCGTCACCCAGGAGGTTCCCTCCCCGACCCGCGAGGTGTTGTAGGCGATGTCCATGTAACCGTCATTGCCCCAGGCCGCCCCCCAGGAATTGCGCAGGATCCAGTAACCAGCGCCGCCGTTATCGTTCCATCCCACCAGTATGATCTGGTGATTGATGCCCCCGTAGCAGGAAGCGGTCTCGTCGCTGGAGAAGATTCCACCGGTGTAGGAGCCAAAGCCCGAGCCGGCGCAGATCCTCGCGGTAACCGGGCCGTAGGTGTAAATCGCCGACTTGATCTGGTCCACCGTAGGCATTTGATCTTCGTACGGGACGATGAAGTGCCAGTCGCTGAGCTGGTAGGGATGGTTATAGGCCGAAGTGCAGCTGTCGTTGCTGGAGGTGTACGGCTTGTCGGCCTCGAGCACCGCGCCGAACGCTGTCTGGCTTTTGCCGATCTTGTCGAAATGAAACATGTGGGCCGTGAGCCCTCCATCGCAGTTCCATCCGGAGGTATTGCAGGAAACCAGGAACTGCTCCGAAAGATCGACATTGGCGCTGCCGCTCTTCCAGAGGGCGGATTCCATTATGCCGACGGTGCCGAAGGCCCAGCAACTGCCACAACTGGACTGGTCGCGGACCGGGGTTACAATGCCGGCGGAGCGCCAGTCAAAGGAAGAAGGGAGGGCAGCGGTCTCGATCGAGGGGAAGGCGCCCCCGCTCGACTGGGCGCCGGGCGGCCCAGCGGGGCCGGCGGGTGCTTTAGGATCGCTCAGGTCGAGGCGCGCGGGGAGGTTTTCCAACTCCAGCTTGATCTGCAATGTGGCAGGGTCGGATAGCCAGGGACGGCGATAAACGAGCTTTATCGGCGCGACATTCATGCTGTTGCGCAGGTGTAGGATCTGATGCTGGGAAACACCGATTCCGCGGCTGTGCATCACGAAGTCGGTTCGGGCGCTCTCGGTGAAGCCGCTCTCCTGCGCCACAGTCCAGAGATACCCGGTCGACGGCTTCGCGGCGATGATCACGTCAGAAGTAAGACTTTGCTCGCTGCCGCTGACGATGTGCAACTCGGTGACCGCACCAAGAAGGTTCACCTCCGGCATCAGATCGACGTAGATGAGGCGCCGGAACTGGTCCAGGGTTCCCGAAGCCGCGCCTTGCACTTGGAACACAATGCCCTCGCCGGCAGCGGCCAGCTCCCGAACCGTTACCGTCAGGCCCGCAGCTCCCATCCTGGCCACGACCGGGTCTACCCGTAGCGCCCTGGCGCGGCTGGCGCCCAGAGCCGTCGCCTCTTGCGCCGCTACCGCCACCCGGGTGGAGACAGACCACGCCGCTCCGGGCCCGGCGGAATCCGGGGCCGCGGCCAAGCTCCTGTCGACCAGGGAGAGGACCAGGAAGAGAGTTAAGACAACAACCGCAAGCAAGCCGAACCAGCGCCGGTAACCCATATGACACCTCCACGCGACATCCAAGCCGGTTAGGTGCCCTCCTTTACTTCTTGATCGGGTGCAGTTGTCCAGTGCGCAAGATTACACAAAACTAATCTGCTTCTATATACACGCTGAGGGAAGGGGCGCAAGTAAATTTCTCGGCAGCGGTCCTTTGCCTGGCTCCCCTAGCGTTTCCTTTTCTTCCTGGACTTGCTGACATAATCACCTGGGCAGCAAGTCGCTGATTACATAATGCTTTCTAATAAAACAACTCCACGCTTGTTGCACCTATGACCTCCGTTGCTATACTGCCCCCCTGAGATCTCGGAGCGCGGCCATGGACGGAGACACCCAACTTGCGAATCGGGAGGAGCTATGAAGAAAACGAGAAATATCCGGCTGGCTGTTGCCGCGATGGCAATGATAGCGGGAACTGCCGGAGCGGCGGGCGCTGTCGAGGTCGTGCCGCCAGCACAGAACGCTGTGGGGATGACAGCTGGCGACTGGTCAGCGGCATGGTGGCAGTATGTTCTTCAAATTCCGTTGGAAACCAATCCTGCTGCAGATAGCAACGGCGCCAACTGCGGTGTGGACCAGACGGCAGGTCCGGTCTTCTTTTTGACCGGCAACTTTACCGGTAGTACCGCGGTCACCCGTTATTGCAGCGTGCCCATAGGAAGAACCCTGGTCATCCCACTCGTCAACGCGGAATGCTCGACCCTGGAGCCGCCGCCTTTTTACGGCGCCAACGAGAAAGAACTGCGCAGTTGCGCCGCCAGTACGATCGATGCTGTTGATACTGCGTCACTTCAACTGACGGTCGACGGAGTGAGCGTTCCGGCTCTGTATAAGTATCGGGCGCAATCTCCCGTGTTCACCTTCCATGTCCCGGCAAAGAACATCCTCGGTCTCAAGACCGGAAAGAAGGTAGGACTGTCTGGGACCTCAGGCAGCGCAGTGTCTGACGGATACTGGGTGCTGCTAAAACCGCTGCCCCCACGGCCGGAGCCCTACACCATCAATTTCAAAGGGACCATTGGGGCAGGGTCAAGCGCATTCACGATTGATGTCACCTATGTTCTCTCCATTCAGCAATCGGCTAAGCTTGGGACCCCGCGGGCACAGTTAGCCGAAACGAAGCCGGCACGATAAAGCTGGCCTCTTTAACCGCTCGCGCCGCGAGCAAGCCGGCCGCAGGAAGTTCCTGCCGGCTGCGCGCATCGTCAACTGTTTCAAGAGAAAGGCAGTGCGGCGTCTTTACCGCACTGCCTTTCTACACTCTTGCGCCAAGCGATGCTGAAGCGTCCCCGCGACGGACGTCTGCTATTCGGCCTCCAGCAGAGCCTGCTGGCGCAGGGGCGCAAAGATGAAGCGTCACTGGTCGAACTGCAGTACCTGGAGGCTTGGAAGTACGCCACGACAAAGATGAGTCTCGAAGAGCTGTGACAGGCGCTTTTGTGTTTGGCTCCACTACCGTTTCTTTTTCTTCTTGGACTTTTTCCCTTGGTTGCCGTGATCACGCGGCTGGTCAGGTTTTTCCTGCCGGTCGGTTTTCATAAACATGAGGGGGATCAGAATCAGGGCAAAAAACGCAAGAATCGATGCCAGAGCAATAAGTGGTGTTGACATAATCACCTCGGTAGCAAGTCTCAGGACAAACGAATAGAGGACCAATAACGAACTTCTTGCCAAAAAGCCACTGTTTTAATCCGTTTCAGTTCATCCCTGAATTTCATCACCTAATCCCCGCCTCTATTCTTCCGATGAATTCGCGCCACCTCGGCTTTAGCATCGGCCAGCGACATGCCGCGCCCGTGCCGCAATTCGCGAATTGCATCCATATCACGACCGGCCAAAACCAGGGCCTCGACTGAGGCCGACAGCGGATCGACCTGGGTTCGGCCCAGGAAGGTGCGCAGTCTTTCGGCGTTAGCCGCGTACTCGTCGCTTGGGGAGAAACTTGCGCTCAGGGGCAGTTCGCCGTTGCGCGTCAGCAAAACGATACGCTGGCTCGGAGCCACCGAATCACTGCCCAGTGCCGTCCGAATAACAACATGCTCGATCTCCTCAAAAGGAATGCTCCCTGACCTACGTAAGAATCCTACACGCCTGTCCCACGTGAGACGACGGGTGCGGGCATCGAATACGAAATTGCTTGTTTCGGACAACAGCAAGAACAACAGACACGTGATGCTCGCGCCGATAAGTCCAATCGTTCGATCGCGATTAGGATGGTGGATCAACCAGTGGACTACGAGCCAACCCAGGAAAAACAGCCCCAGTCCGCCGACCGCGTTTTGCAGTGGTGAACGCACCCGGAATATAAGCCGCCCTGTCCCATCTTCGGAGATCGTTTGCATAGTTGATCCACCACCGGTTTGCTCCATTTGCATTTGACAGCGCCCATTCCTTACAATATTGTCAAAACGGGAAATGCAGAGGGAGACCGCACCATGAACTCGACTGTTACCACGAAGTACCAGACTACAATACCGAAAGCCGTCCGGGAAAAACTCGGGATCTCAGTAAAAGACTCGCTTGAATGGGTCATCGAAAAGGGGCAAGTGCTTGTCCGTCCCGTGCAGAGCGATTTCCTGCGTCATCAAGGGAGCGTGAAGGTAGGCTCCGGCGACATCAGCAGCGATATCCAAGTTGCACGGGAGCGTCAAATGGAAAAACACCGGTGAAATTCGGAAACCTTCCATCGCAAATGCGCTCCTCGGGCCGTTGCAAGGATAGGAAATACTTCCCAAGGGATAAGTTGTTGCAAATTCACCTTTTCGCTCCCGCCAGCCGCTCGCACAGATCATTGAACGCCTTGCTGTCCACCTTTAGCTCCACCGGGTTGCCGTTGTCCTGATAGCCGATCGTGACCAGGCCGCCGACGATCTCGTGCTCCATCTCGGCAAAGAGGACCGCCCGCGGATTGAGGAGGAGATTGCCGGAGCGAAGGAACCCCCTGTTTTCGAGGTCTTGGGCCAGTGCTTCCTGCTCCGTCTTCTTCACCTTCTTGAAGAGCTGCTTTCGCACCGGGCTGCCGTCGAACCAGACGTCGATGAGTCGCGTGTCGTCGCTAACGAGGGGATTTTCAGCCGGGGTGGTGAGCTGAGCAGCAAGGATCCTATCGGAATTGATGTAGCGCATGGGAAACCTCCTTGGGTCCGAGGGGCGACCGTCTATATTCCATTGTTAAACACCGGTTTTTCAGCTACTGGCCCCGGAGAGGCTGGTGTGGGCATTGGGCTTTTGCTGTGAGATCACAACCTTTTCCTCAGGGTTCCTCAAGCTTCTCGACGATATGCCGGTAAACCAGCCGACTGTTCATGAGGAACGTGTGGAGGCTCGGGACCAACACTGGCTGGTCATCGCTCTTCACAAGCGTCTCCGACACAGCAACCGCCCCGTCATTGACTTCACCATTGAACGGGCTCAGCGGCCCGCGCCAGCCAGCGGTGCCTGCCACCATAGAATAAGGAACTGACAATCCCGGCAGGTTCCGAAACCACGCCTCCTGGACAAGGCACTCTCTGCAAGTACCTAGCAAAAGACGAGCAGGAAGACCAGTGAACAGCGCACGAGCAAACCGGGATCCACAGTTTGGTGTGCCCAACATGACGAGGTGTCGAACCCTTAGCTCAGGCACCACCGCGATGGCCTCACGCAGAAGCAGTCCCCCAAATGAGTGACCCACCAGTCCAACTTCCGTTTCCGTTTCGGCAAGGCCTTGCAGCTTCGCCACGAGTCTCGCAAGGATACTCTCATGGCTTTCCGACCAAGGGGAGTACGAGAAGAAATCTGGAGTATGCCCATAGCTGGAGAGTCGCCGGCTCAGGAGAAAGAAAGAGCGTCGGGTACGTCCGAGTCCGTGAACCAAGAGAACTACCATACGACTCCTGTGATCATTCCCGGCCGGGACGCCCATTCCCGGCCGGGACGCCCATGCGACCATGTTCCCGGCCGGGACGCCCATGCGACCATGCGGATCTCGCTCCCCCATCAACTCCTTCAGACTCCAACCCCGCTTGGCAGCCAGTTCTGCCCCGCGTTGGCGGGTGCGCCGCGCGGCTTGCCCGGCACACAATCCGGTACATTAAACCGTGCCTGAACCCCCTCGAAATCCACGTGTGTTGAATTACCATTTGATGCTGTTAGGCTCAGGCAAGAAAACAAAGTAATTCAAAACGAAAAAAGCAAAGCTGTACGCTAAAAATGAAAGCCAAAAAAGGATTGGCAGTTCAGCTCTTGATATGTCGGAGCCTTTTCCAATTATTATTCCAGTTTTCAATGCGATTATATTAGTCATTAGCAAGAAAATAGAAATAAGTCTCTGCGGGGGGTCAGGGCTTGACCTTGACACTCTCTGCGGGGGGTCAGGGCTTGACCTTGACACGACCGAGTCTCTGCGGGGGGTCCTCTGCGGGGGGGCAGGGCTTGACCTTGACACGACCGAGGGTTCGCAGAATCTCTTTCACCTTTTCGCGGAGGGCTGTTTCGCTATTGAACCGGGCTTCTAGTCTCGTGCTTACCTTCACTACCGCGGAATCACTAACCCCGAAGTGAGCGCCGATATTCTTCAACCTCTCGCCACTGTACCTATGACAGATATGAACGGCAACCTCACGAGCAAGCTTTGGCTCATCAACAAGTTCTTGTGCTTTCGCAATAATATTTTCTACGGCAGACCTTCTGTTTAAAGCCCTTAGCGCAGGCACATCTGGACGCTCGACTTCCTTTTCCAGATAGTCAGCCATGATGGCCTCAACAAAATCAACCCCACCAAGAATCGTGGATGCGACTGTGCGCTTAAGCGGTGACTCATAATCTTTCCCTATCAGGTCCTCAACAAACTCTCGATACCGCTGCTGTCTCACCGACAAATCCGGCCCGAACATTTTCAGGACGAAGGTAGTATCAAGCCAAGGCGTGGGCTCCTCGATACCAACATATGAGGAGTAACTGGACCATCTGTAATCTTCGGGGCAGTCTGTCATTCCTGCGCGAACCGGATTTAGATGGACATATCGAGATAGTTCGAGCGCATATTGATCCGCCTCTACGACAATAGCTTTATATCGGCCTTGGAAGAGGTGCCCCGCGTGATGCCTCTTCACATTGTAGTAGGTGGTGTAGGCACCGTTGATATGCTGCATTATCTGGGACAGGTTACCGTGAGGAGTTTGCAGGAAGAGGTGGTAGTGGTTTCCCATCATGCAATAGCAATGAATGACCGCCCCGTAGCGTGTGGTCGCTGATGACAGGTATTCCAAGAATCGCTGGCGATCTGCAACCGTTCTGAAGATCTCCTTTCGCTCATCGCCTCTGGAGGTTACGTGATAGAAAGCTCCATCGAACTCGATCCGAAGTGGACGCGCCATAGTCGGTTCCCCCTCATCGGGGTATACCACTTATTCGGCCTTTGTCCATGTCAAGCTCTGACCCCCCAGGCCGCATAGGATTACGCGATGGCTATTCGATTGTCACAGAACTTTGTCTACGATGTGGTGGCACTTTTTTGTGTCCACGATGTCGTGGCACTCAACAATTAAGCTCAAGGTTCGCCGTTAGTGAGAGATCTCGCCATATCAAAAAACGACAGGGACAGGTGCGCCCGCGTTACGCCACCTGCTTCGACTATTTGATTTTAAAAGAACAAGCTTTTTCATTGACAGGTTAAATATAGAATGTCCCCTCCGCCTCTAAATACTTAAAGACCACAATCCAGCTGAACCAGGGCCTTTTTTTACATATTTTGCATTAGTTAAAAAACGACTTGTTTGGGAACTATAGTAATAGCCCAGAACCGATGTGATGTCTGTATTGGAAGCTTCTTTATTTTCACGAAGGTACTTGTAAAGATTTACATGTTTTAAACTAGTTTCAGTCAGCCTAATGTTTCTTTTGGATTCTAATAAGTGCTTCCATATATTTTTCACCTTCAGATAAATTCCTTCATTTGTACCGCATAGTTCGACGCCATGATTTAGATTTTCAAGTGCGCTATTCAACATTACAAATGGATTATCTGACAATTTTGACAATTGCGACTCAATTGTATTTATTGGTACAAAACCTAGGCCATACACTGTGTTCAAAATAATCAATTCTGCCATACCCCATTTTTCTTTATTGTCTAAGTATAAAACAGCTATTCCAGACCTAAGGAACTGGGCCTGCATCGAAACCTCAACGGAATCAATGCTTTCTCTAAACGTAGGGAAGGATCTTCCATACCGCAAAGAATGGAGTCCCATTCTAACAACCCCCATCCCAGCTCTGTCTACGAGATTGTGACTCATCAACAGTCTAGCCAAAGTTTTGTTTCTGTGTCTTGGTTCGTGCCTAGTAATATTTTCTGCGTTTACCCCACCATAAAAGGAACCTGGGCTTGTAATTAATAACTTATCTCCGGTAAAATTCACCGAAACCATTCCCTCACAAGAATAGTCACGATGAACCATAGCATTAAGGTACGCTTCATGAAATGCAATGCCATCCATTAAAGGAACATCAAAAGTATTTTCTTTGTATTTATAGGTGCTTTTACTGTTGCATGAATTGAAGTATTCCTTAGCTTTTTTAATTGAGTTCCAGATATTGTTACTCCACACCTCATTTAAGACCAGGTCTCCACTCTTAGTTTTCCAACTAAACCTATACTCAAAGTCACCTAGAATACTTCGAATTGAATCTATCTTGCCAAGATAAATCAAGCCTGCTCTTGTTAAATATCCATTTTTAGTGGCACCAATGGCTTCCAGATATTTTGGCTCGTTAATTTCCTCAGCTATCTTTCTTTTGGATTTAAAATCAGATAAGGCATCCTTAACTGCTTCCAGGTCCAAAACTGATAATGGCAAGTCGTCTATACAATCTGCACTCCAATCGTAACTAGTCAAAGATTTTACAGCTGATTCTAATTCATCAGGCATCATTGGCCGGCTGGATTTACCTTCTCTTATACATGTTTTTCCACTTGATGTGGAAACCAAAGTGTTTTTTGGATGAGGAACACTGATAATCACAAAGTTCTTCGCATCATAGCAAAAATTCTTCACTCTTATATCAATTTTGGGCTGGATCTTGCCTCTCAAACGCTCGAGGGTCGTATGGACATCTACAGCTTGAATTCCCGCGAGTTGCAACTCCCATTCACCAAAAGGAACATCTGTGTTATCTTTGACTCCAATGATGATCAACCCGCCTTTGAAATTAGCCAGTGCTGATATTTCTTCGGTTAGATCTTTGCTATTATGTAAAGCGGTTTCATCTTTATAGGCCTTAAACTCTATCTCATCACTTTCGAAGTCTTCACTAGGATTAGTTTTTACAGCATTTAAAATCATAGTTATGTCACAGTCATTGAAGTTTGCCACAAATTCCTCCATTTCACTAAAATGTTGATCTAAACGTTTGAAATAGTATGAAATTGCTAAAGTTCATTTATAAACTACCTCGTTCTAACTTACATGCCCGGGGGAGGGAACATGGGGACTCAGAGGGACGCACTTAAGAAAACAAGATTCCTCTGCACGACAACGATTAAAATTTTACAATACCAAATGCGTCCCCCTAGAGCCCCCCCCTTTGAATCTTTGCCTTGTAATTCTCGAAGTGCTGTTCAAACTGCTCATCCGTGAAGCCAAAGCGCTCTCTTAATGGTTTCACAACCTCGTCGAGCTTATCATCTGCTTGCTCGAAAAGGGTTCGCGCGTCCTGGAGTTCACAGATCATTGCGTCTCTACCTGTTTTTGTCATGAACTCTGCTGCTCTATCCTTGAAGTAATGATGGGCAAGAAAATTCCTTTTTTCCAGCGCCACCGCGAGTAGGGATTCCAACTCACCAGGAACAGCTATTGCAGTTTTCAGGCTTCTTATCATTTTCCCGAGCGTCGTTTCAAAGTGCTGATCCATAAAAGAATTGAATTCTTTGAACCACTCACGCCTTGGTACCGGCCGTCCAGCCCTTCTAGGAAGTAGGTCAATGAAGACCAAAGCATTCACGAGTCCGTGCTCGAGAACTTGAGAGAAATAAATCGCCAGCCCGAAGTGGACATAGACTGTTTTCACATGCTCGTCTTCGTCGTATTCTTCATTCATGGGTATGGCACCACGCTGCCCTGCTCCATCTCCGACAGAAGCACACAATTTCATCAGCGTCCCCCCTTGCTTTATTTATTCTTGCCAGGTTATTGTTGATGGTGTCTCCTCAGAGAGTAACTCCTGACCAGCGTCCTCCTCAACACCCCAATATTCTTTCTCTTAATTTGATTTCAGCTTTTGTACAACCTCGGCAACTGGAATTGTCGGGCCGTGGTCACCTGACAACAATCCAGTTTCAGCTCTGCTAAATAGCGATTGCAAAACTACGCGGCGTGATTCATCATCCACCTTTCCTTTTTCGCTTAATGCAAGGTATAGATATGATAAAAGCTCCCGCTCTTCCGCATCTCTTTGTAGATGGAAGGAACTGAATGTCATCCTACCAAGAACGCGGATTAGAAAGATAAACATGGTCACAGTGGCAACAAGGAGTACTATTCCTTGCCAGTGCATTGCCGAAAATTTTTCAATGACCTTGCCTGACATCATCCATTCATGAAAGAGCCACGCAAAGCCAAGTCCGATTGATGTTGTTGCAAGTGCCAACAAGGCGCCCCAGCTTCGACCTGCACTTTTCAAAGCTATTGCACGATTTCCCCAGTAAGTTGCAGCAGGTTCAAGGCGAAGTTTCTCACGATAAAGGGCTTCCAAATCTTCTATTTGCTTCTTTGCTGTGGCGAAAAAAGCTTCTCTATCCTCTTTATCCCTAGCAATCTGCGTTTCCAGCTTTTCAGCTGAAGTAGTTAAGAAATCTGTTTGCTCGTTTTTGTAGGATTCACGGTCGGTTGCAAGGTCCTGATGCGAGGCGGTTTTCCAATCATTGATCTCGCGCCTGAAATCCCCAATATGGGTGACTATTTCATCAGTTTGGTCGGAAAGGGTTTTTCTTAAAGCTACAAATGCGCGTTTTTCACTTTCCCTTCGCCTGTATATGACACTCTCGTCTTGATGAAAAAACTCATAACCAAGGATCACACCCTCCAAAAAGGGAATGGTTATATTGGGAAGTGGTCCGTTTGTATGGTTAGTGCTGACAAGCCAGAAAGCGTGCCCCTGTTGCGCCCCAACCTTAGTGGCAGCAACAAATGCAATGGCAAAAGGAGTTTGAGAAAATGGAAATTTAACGCTGTGTTGCTGAAGCCTTCCAACTATAGATTCAAGCTGCTGTTCATTTGTAGAACCATCACTGCTCATGCTGTTAGCAATTTCTTGAGAAAAGGCCCTGACAGAAGTGATAATTTGATTGAAAGGTTTTTGACCAGATAGATTACCTATACCTTCATTCCAGAAAACATTTTGACTTTCAACAAACGTGACAAGTGATTTAAATGAGGAAAAACCTCTTTCTTCACCATGCATATCACGCAAAATGCACTGATATTTTTCATTTTCTGCCGACATGGCTAATTCCTCTATTTGGAGAGCGATTTTATTCGTACAGCGCCATAAAGTTGACCGGCCACGGGCCGGTCTTGCCGCTGGTTGAATCATGAGCTTCCTTTGGAGAGAAGGACGTTGAAGATATTATGCTTTTCTCCGCTCCATTTCCGACAGAAACGCACAATTTCATCAGCGTCCCCCCTTGCCTATATAAGCAACTATTCGGGCCGTTTAATCCTTCAAAATTCTCTTTCCCAGCGCCGTGCCGCGAATCAAACCATCTGGTACTAGCCAGAGGGGGACGAGCCAGAGGGGGACATTCTATAGGTCCTTTGTCAACGGGAAGTTTGCTCTTTTAAAATTAAATACATAGCTATTCTGTCAGATTCTGGACGCACTACTCCCTACGATTTTGAATGTGGCGGGTTCTCACTTTCGGCGAATCCTGGGCATCATCGTTACAGATATTCGACATTCCCCGCCCGCTTGCGGTACGGGGCCGTCAATCATTCCTTATCCATGCTCCAGAATTCAGTGAGAGGCCCGGTATTGTCCCTCCCGAGGTCTATGCCTCTACGTTATTGAAAGGGCTCATCCCGCCGACCACCTGCTTAGTAAGCTGACTTACTTGAAGCAGGAAGGATCAAACTTCTTGTTGTCTTTCATCAGGGTCCATGCTACCACCAAATACTTCGCCGCGAGCTTGACTTTCATCTTAAGAGCTATGCCGCGCTCCAGTTCGCGACCCTTGATGCACCTGGTGAAATATTCTTTGACATCTGCATTAGCTGTGGATGCAACCATGGCCGCCTGTACTAAGGCGTAACGCAAGGCTGCTTTACCTTGTTTGGAGATCACTGGCTTAGCCCTGTCACTACTCTCACCGCTGCGTTGGGCACTCAAATCCAGTCCTGCCAGCCGCAAGACCTGGCTTCTACTCTCGAACCGGTGCGGTTTGCCGATGGCTGCCAGAACCATGGTCGAGACGATCGGTCCGAATCCCGGAATCGACATGAGGCACTCGTATTCGGGGAACTGCTCCGCCGTTGCCTGCATCAAGCGCTCGTTGTTCTTAACCGTTTCCCTGACCGCCTTGAGCTTCGTGACCAGGCTTTGCGCCTCCCATTTCGCGGCGCCGTGCACCCGGCATCCTGCTGATTGGCCGGCGATCTCCCAGAGCTGGCGCAGTTCCTTTTCACGCTTGGGGGAGATCTTACGGGACGTCACCAGCGTCACGAAGGCGGTAAAGCTCATGGCTGCGATTTCCCGGGGATCGAGGCAGTGTTGAGCGATCGACAACACCAGGTCGTCCGATTCCCCACCCTTGGGGCACATCTTATCCAGCTCCGGGAAGAACTGGGCGAACACATTGTTCCGCAACCGCATCCGCAGAGCGTGTTCCTCTTTTTTCAACCTGGCCCGGTAGGCGATGAGGCTTCTTAACTCCCGCAGATTCTCGTCCGGGGAGTCATAGTATAGGCAGCGGCCCTGCCCAACCAGGTCCGCGATATTGGCGGCGTCCTTCTTGTCGTTTTTATCCCAGCGGCCATCGAGGAGAGCTCGGTTTTTCGCCACTGCCACGTTCGATACGTAGACCACCTGTTCCTGCTTCTCGATCAGGTATTCGGCCAGCGGCTTGTGGTAGGAGGCCGTCGGTTCGACTGCGAAAATGGTCTCGGTGAGTTTGTGCTGTTTTCTCAGGTCATTGGCCAAAGTCCGAAGACCCTCAAAGCAGGCTACCGTGTTATCGAAGACATGGCTTTTGCGGAGTGTTTTCCCTCTCGGTGTTCCAAAGAAAGCAACATGCTTCAACTTGGCAATGTCGACACCTACTACCAGAACCTGTTCTGAACCTCTGATGTATGACTTGATTGATCTAAAGGTATTCAGTCGATTTTCAGTTATGCTCATAGTAACCTCCTGGCATTATCAACAAATGAAAAATAGATATCAGGAAAATTAGTTCAGAACAAGACTGATATGAACTTTAGCTTTTTAGTACAATAATTGGTTTTCCTTTTGCTTGAAATAATATATAACGTAGTTGATTAGTTGACAAAGCGACTTGTAAAGAGAAAAAAAAACAACAAATCTACTGGGTCCGCCTAGCGTCCTCGCACGATTTCGGAGCTGTTTTCTTTGACATCATTCAACGGTCAAGCCGCGGGATTCCGACAGTATCCAGCATCTTCTGCAGGTGATCGCCGGCTTCACTTCGAATCATCATGACGCTGATCTCAGGACCAATTTCGTCGGTCGCCTCTGCATAGGCCATCTTCAGCAGTCTCACGGTACCCAATTCGTCGCCCCTGGCAAAGGCGGCTTCGGCTGCCAGGCCGAACCACATAGCACGCGCCTCTGGCGGTCCTTGCCACCCCCGCTCCACAACGGTTTCAGGGTCCACTTCCCCCGATTGCACCAATTCGAAGGCGTCCGGCACCGTTCCGAGCCGGGTGGCGCAACGAAAAAGCGCGTTTGGATCGGTTCCAATGCGGCGCAGGATGCGGATAGTGTTGCGCATCCTCTGGTAGAGGACCTCGTTGGGCGTGAATGACATGAGGTTGTCCCATTCCTCGGGGGTGGGGTTCTTCGCAAAGGCCAGCACCGCGTCGGTCCATCCAGGAGGCGGAGCGCCAGTCAGTTGGAGCAGTTTCTCGACAACTTCACGGTCTTGGCACCTGTCCGAGCTAAGGGCAAGCCGAGCCAAAGCCCCCGCTTCGTCCATCCGTTTCAGTCGGATCAACTCCTCGATCACGGGCCCCGCAGTTCCGCCTCGAATCCAGGCTTCGCGCAGCCGTTCAACGCTATCTTCGTCTTCCTGGGTCATCTACAACTCCCTTTGCTGTGTGGTGGCTGGGGGAACGTAGTTGGGATCTACCAAAACTTGATGTGGGTTCCTTGTCCCACCCAAAGCCCCTATGAGCTCCTTACTCACCAAACTCCCTTTACAGCTCGACGTCCTCAACCCTTCTGAAGAGCTGGCCGCCGCTGGACTCGATGAAATACTGGACCTGCAGGTTGAGGGCTAGTCCTGGAAGGTCGCCGGAGTCGCGGAAATCGGTCCTAAGGCCATAGCACTTTTTGCCGATGCCGGCGCCGTAGCCTACTTCTGAGACGGTGCCGCTGTCTGGTTCGGCTCCATCCAGCACGGCCAGGACTACGTCGGAACTTCTTATCCCCTCTGCGTTGACTCCGCCTGTGAATCTGGCGGCTTCTATGATGGCCTCGGCACGCTCCGCACTGTCAGTGATGGACATCGCGGCTTCTATCCGCTTGCTAACTTCTTCCTGCTCCCATGGGTCGAAGACGGTGCAATCCAACTGGCGCAGGCGCTCCTTGATCTTCTCTCGGTAATGGTCATTCTCCCGACTGAATCCCAGCGGGGAGGCCAGGTACACTTTGAGTTGCTTCTTTGTCATTGAATCTCCGGCAGGTTGACTGCTACTCATTGATTTTTGGAAACTTATCATGATTTTCCCTTGCAATCACCTGTTTTCTTTCTGGCACAGAAAAAGGCCGTTGTCTCTCAGAGACAACGGCCTTCTATATACATAAATGAGCCTGTGACAGCACCCTCTTTCTCTAAAGTATCTCGGGCAGCGCGGTGACTGCTCCCCCCCATAGAACTGCCCCCATCCCCACCCCTACCCTCCCCTTGAAGGGGAGGGGGTATTTCTTTCTTGAGCCCAGGGTCTACTCGGTGGGTTTGACGTCTGTTATGAAATATTGCGACTCTCCAAAACAGGTGGTCGGGATGCCTTTGTGTTGTTCGTAGGTCAGGGAGACTCTTTTGCCTAGTGACGAATTGATCTTTGCTGCTATTGCGTCATCTCTCACAGAGAACTCGAACTTTTCCGGTATCGCTCCTGGTACCGGGAGCATCTGTAGTTCACCTTCCCAGGTTTTGCATACCCACCCTTTTTGAGAAAACTTCTGCACGTATCCTACTCTGTCGCCCTTGGAAAAACTCCAGTTGAGTGCAGCGTAGAGATACACTGCGCACAGGACAATGATTGTGGCGAACAGACCTACTACGATCTTCACGGCTTTGCTTTTTATTTCAGCGGCTGTCAATTTCCCTCCGATATGTCCTTAGACATAACCATTTGCGATTTACCATCCCAGCCGAAGGCAGAGATAAGGGTACGGCACTACAGCGCTTGAAAATAACATGTTTTGCAGCTCGATCCACGGAAATCTTTTTCGATTTCCTGCCCTTTATCGACTGCCGTTGTCGTTTGACGGTATCCCCACAAACGACAACGGCCTTCCCCCTCCCTAACCCTCCCCCTCCGGGGGAGGGGACTTAAGGCCACATTCCTTCAAAGACTACCGGCTATTCGATCTTGTCCAGCAACCTCAGGAGGCCGTCCAGGATGGTGACCGGGTGCGGGGGGCAGCCGGGGATGTAAAGGTCTACCGGGAGCATGCCGGTCACGCCGTCGTGGGCTTCGGGGGAGCCTATGAAGGGACCACCGTTTATGGCGCAGGCGCCACAGGCTACTACGATCTTCGGGGCGGGGATGGCTTCATAGGTCATCATCAGGGCTTCGCGCATGTTCTCGGTCACTGGTCCCGTGACCCAGAGGCCGTCGGCGTGACGGGGGCTGGCTACGAACTGGATGCCGAATCGGCCTATGTCCCAGCCTATGGTGGAGAGGACGTTGGTGTCGGCCTCGCAGCCGTTGCAGCCGCCGGCGACCACGGAACGGAATTTCAGGGAGCGGCCGAACAGTGAGAGCATCTTGGCGTCCAGGGCCTGGGCCAAACGACGCTCCTCCCCTCCCCTCACTACCAGGTCTTCACGCGTGTTGGCTGCCAATCTCGCATCGCGGCTGTAGGCGATGCCGCCGTGCGGACAGGCTTGCACGCAGTCGGGACAGAAAAGACATTTGCCCAAGTCGACGGAGAGGCCGGCGGTGCAGTCGATGGCACCGACGGGGCAGACTTCGGCGCAGGCACGGCAGTCCGGGGGACATAGCTTGCTGTCGAGCTGGGGGTAGCCGCGGAAGCGTGCCGGGAGCTCGATCGGCTCCTTCGGGTAGCCGGTGGTGCGGTGGCCTTGCTTTATTCGGGCCAGGATGGCTTTGATCATGCGATGCTCCTAAAGGCCGTTCTACGTTCTATGTTCTACGTTTTACGTTTAAACCTACAGGTCGAAGCCGCAGTACGACAGGTTGAAGCTCTTGTTGCAGAGCGGGAAGTCGGAGATCTGCTGGCCTCTTAATGCCATGGCCAGTCCGGTCCAGTTGTGGAAGGACGGGTCGGTTATCTTGTATCTTACAAAATGCCCCTGCTGGTCGGTCAGCCCGACGTGACAGATCTCTCCGCGCCATCCTTCGGTCAACGCCACGGCCAACGTTTCGGCGCCGACCGGCCCTACGGGGTACTGGAAGGCGACACCGGGCAACTGGACCAACTGCTCTTCGATGAATTCCAGCGACTTCTCG
>Ga0209212_1001816_pt1 | contig 32799 bp, 39 predicted proteins | sample RifGroC2_FD_183996 | JGI IMG/M metagenome (GOLD analysis project Ga0209212, IMG submission 183996) | Groundwater microbial communities from Rifle, Colorado, USA - Groundwater C2 (SPAdes) (version 2) | ecosystem: Environmental > Aquatic > Deep subsurface > Groundwater | place: Rifle, Colorado...
GAAGGCTACCTTGGTTGCCGCCGCCGACCTGCGGCAGGCAGAGATCCGCGAGCAGTACCGACAGGGACATATTACCCAAGATGAGCGTTACAACCGTGTCATCGAGGTTTGGAGCAAGACCACTGAGGAAATCTCCACATCCCTGATGGATGAATTGAAGATCAGCCAAAACGGGTTCAACCCGTTGTACCTGATGGCGGACTCCGGAGCGAGAGGTTCCAAGACGCAGATTCGCCAGCTTGGAGGTATGCGCGGTTTGATGGCCAAGCCTTCTGGCGATATCATCGAGTTCCCGATCCGATCGAACTTCAAGGAAGGCCTATCGATCATCGAGTTCTTCATTTCGACCAACGGAGCCAGAAAGGGTCTTGCCGACACAGCTTTGAAGACAGCTGAAGCAGGATACCTGACAAGGCGTCTGGTCGATATTGCCCAGGATGTGGTTATCAACGAGGACGACTGTGGTACCATCAACGGTATCGAAAGATCGGCCATGAAAGATGGTGATGAAATCGTCGAACCGTTGTCAGACCGTATCGTAGGGCGCTATACCCTCGAAAAAGTCAAGCATCCGATCACCGGAGAGATGATCTTGGATGTGAATGCTGAGATCACCGCTGTCAAGGCGAAAGAGATCGAAGGTGCGGGGATCGAATCGATCCTTATCCGTACCGTGCTCACCTGTGAGGCCAGACACGGGGTCTGCCGGAAATGTTATGGCCGTAACCTGGCTACCAACAGGCCCGTCGACATTGGAGAGGCAGTAGGTATCATCGCGGCCCAATCGATTGGTCAGCCTGGAACACAGCTCACCATGAGAACGTTCCATATCGGTGGTACCGCTACAAGTGGTGCCGAGGAAAATAGGGTTGCATTCGCTTATCCGCTCGTAATCAACAATATCGCGGGCACCTTGGTCGAGACGGAAGATGGTTCGAGACTCTTTACCAGAAAGGGATATATCTTCTACTCGAGGGTCATGGACGAGACTTCACTGAAGGGGACACGAAAGTTGCTTGTCGCCGATGGTGAGAAGGTTTTCGTCGGTGCACCTTTGTATGAGAACGCGAAGGGTGTCGTGGTGGAATCCAACCAGATCGGTATAGCCAAACTGATTGGAGACCGGTTGTTGATCTTGGCCCAGGAACAGCGGATGGATATCCGTAACGGTTCCGAACTGAAGGTTGCGGCAGGCGATTATGTTGCGGAAAATGCCACGATTGTAGTGTTCGACCCGTTCAGCGAGCCGATTATCGCGGAATTCGATGGTGTCATCGACTTTATCGACATCAAGCTGGGAACCACCCTCAAGGAAGAGGTCAACGTGGAGACCGGAAGTATCGAGAAGAAGATCACCGACCATATCAGTGAAACCCTCCAGCCACGGATATCGATCATGGGTGAGGGGAAAGAACCGCTTGCCACATACTTCCTGCCGGCAGCATCCTACTTGAACATCGAGAATGGTGTGAAGGTGAAGAAGGGTCGGATTCTGGCCAAGTTGCTCAAGGAGAGTGTGAAGACAAAGGATATCACCGGTGGTTTGCCGCGGGTCGGCGAATTGTTCGAAGCCGGGAGACCGAAGAATCCCGCCGTTTTGGCGCAGGTCGAAGGTGTCGTACGATTCGGTTCCGTCGTAAAGGGCAAGCGTGTCGTGGTCATAGAAGATGATTTTGGACGTGAATTCAAGCACCTGGTTCCCATGAGCAAGCACATGCTGGCCCGTGATGGAGACCGTGTGGAAGCGTCCGAAAGACTCTGTGACGGACCGATCGATCCACATGATATCCTGGATATTCTTGGTGAGAATGCCTTGCAGTCCTTCTTGTTGGATGAAGTCCAGGAAGTGTACCGGTTGCAGGGAGTCGATATCAACGACAAGCACCTTGGTGTGGTCGTTCGGCAGATGTTGCGCAAGGTTGAGGTGATCAGTGTCGGAGACACCAGCTTCATCCATGGCCAGCAGGTCGACAAATACCGTTTCCATGAGGAAAACGCGAGAGTGATCTCCGAAGGAGGTCAGCCTGCCGATGCAAGGCCGATGCTGTTGGGAATTACCCGGGCTTCGTTGAGTATCGACTCGTTCATCTCGGCCGCTTCCTTCCAGGAGACCACCAAGGTCTTGACAAACGCAGCGATTGCTGGTAGTAGAGACGTGTTGCGCGGTCTCAAGGAAAATGTGATCATCGGACACCTGATCCCGGCTGGTACCGGAATGAAACGGTATCGGAATATTCGTGTGAAGGAAGACAATCCGATTGATCTTGGAGAGAAAGTGCAGTCGTTGATGGGTTCGCGCCGTATTGGAATGTTCGACGAAGACGAAGATTTCGAGACGGACGATCTAGGAGAAATGATATCCGAAGGTGATACCCCCGATGATGATGGCGACGAGGAATAGGACACTGGTCTATTCCAAGTTGCTCCATTGAATGGAAACTGGGGTTCACATGCTGACTTTGGAGATAAGCATACAAAAGGGACGGCTGTAGGCTGTTCCGCCCGGTTGGTAGCCCATATAAGCAAGGCTGCCGGCCGTCAAGAAGAGAAAGGGAGTGTATCGCAAGATGCCAACGATTAACCAATTGATACGTAAAGGACGGACTTCCAAGGTCAACAAGACCAAGTCTCCTGCATTGCAGGGTTGTCCGCAAAAGCGTGGCGTATGCACGAGAGTGATGACCGTCACACCGAAGAAACCGAACTCAGCTTTGAGAAAGGTCGCCAGAGTGCGCCTTTCCAATGGAATTGAAGTAACTGCCTACATCCCGGGTGTCGGCCACAACCTTCAGGAACACTCGGTTGTCCTGATGCGTGGTGGAAGAGTCAAAGACCTCCCTGGTGTCCGTTACCACATTGTTCGTGGTGCCAAGGATACCCTTGGGGTCAATGATCGAAAGAGAAGTCGCTCCAAGTATGGTGCGAAGAAGCCTAAGGCTTGATGGAGGTAGACAATGGCTAGAAGAACAGTTGCCCCAGTACGGGAAATTCTGCCCGATCCAGTCTACAATAGTGTTGTAGTGGAAAAGTTCATCCGCCGTATGATGGTGGATGGAAAGAAGTCGATCAGCACCAAGATCATCTATGATGCCTTGGCGGTGGTTGGAGAGAAGAGTGGAGAGAGTCCGCTCGAGATGTTCATCAAGGCTCTTGAGAACGTGAAGCCGGTCGTTGAGGTCAAGTCCAGACGTGTCGGCGGAGCTACCTACCAGGTACCCGTCGAGATCAAGGACAACCGCAAGGAAGCCTTGGCGATGCGTTGGATCATCACTGCGGCCCGTTCCCGGAACGGCAAGTCGATGAGTGAGAAGCTTTCTTCCGAATTGCTCGACGCGGTCGCCAATACCGGTGCTGCCTTCAAGAAGAAGGAAGATACCCACCGTATGGCGGAAGCGAACAAGGCTTTCTCTTCCCACAACAGATAGGATTCGTTTTTACCGGTCAAGGACGCTGCGGAGACGTAGCGTCCTTACCATGTTTGTAAAGTTGTATAAATTATTTGTAGGTATTGACACAACTTTACAAACCTTCTATATTTGCAAAGGCGTCTATTGAATGGGGTGTTGTGCACCTGATAGACGTTGTCAGAGCCAAACCGATCGTCCGGATATTTTGAATATGGGTGATAAGGTGGTTCCAGGCTGCAGACTTTTGAAATCTGTACTATGTCGGTAGGCGTCCAACGACCTGTCGACCTCTGGATCCTCCTTTCTTCATATATAAAAATCCACCAGTCAGTTTGTCTCATTATCAGAAAGGTAAAGGCGTCTTGCCTTTATGGAGCATGATACAATTTTTTTGTGACTAGAGAAGTCACAAGGAGGAACTGATGGCTAAAGAAAAATTCAACAGAACGAAGCCACACGTGAACGTAGGCACCATCGGTCACGTTGACCATGGCAAGACCACCCTCACCGCTGCAATCACCATGTATTGCGGACGCAAGAACGGTGACAAGGTTATGAAGTATGACGAGATCGACAACGCCCCGGAAGAGAAGGCAAGAGGAATCACGATCAATACCCGACACGTCGAGTATCAGACCGATGCCCGCCACTATGCCCACGTTGACTGCCCGGGACACGCCGACTACATCAAGAACATGATTACCGGTGCCGCCCAGATGGATGGCGCGATTATCGTAGTAGCTGCAACCGATGGCGCAATGGCTCAGACCAAGGAGCACATCCTGCTTGCCCGTCAGGTTGGCGTACCTTCAATCATCGTCTTCGTCAACAAGGTTGACCAGGTCGACGATCCTGATCTTATCGAGTTGGTCGAGGAAGAGATGCGTGATCTTCTCAACACATACCAGTTCGATGGCGACAACGTTCCCGTTATCAAGGGTTCGGCGTTCGAAGCCATGGAACACCCCGATGATCCCGAAAAGACAAAGTGCATCCAGGAACTGCTTGATGCCATGGACAACTACATTCCGCTTCCGGAACGTGCTGTCGACCTTCCGTTCCTCATGCCGATTGAAGACATCTTCTCCATTTCCGGTCGTGGTACTGTTGTGACAGGAAGAATCGAACGTGGTATCCTCCATGTCAACGATCCTGTTTCGATCATCGGTATCAAGGACACCAAGGAATCGGTTTGTACCGGTGTCGAGATGTTCAACAAGTTGCTTGACGAAGGTCAGGCCGGTGACAACGTCGGAGCATTGCTGAGAGGTGTTGACAAGAAGGAAGTTGTCCGTGGACAGGTTCTGGCAAAGCCCAAGTCAATTACTCCCCATGCAAAGTTCGTTGGTACTGTCTACGTACTCAGCAAAGAGGAAGGTGGTCGCCACTCTCCGTTCTTCGCTGGTTACAGACCGCAGTTCTACTTCCGGACAACCGATATCACCGGAACAGTCAACCTTCCTGAAGGAAAGCAGATGATTCTTCCTGGCGACAACACCGAGATCCACGTCGAGTTGATCCACCCGGTTGCCATGGACAAGGGATTGAGATTTGCTATCCGTGAAGGTGGCAAGACTGTCGCTTCGGGACAGGTCATCGAGATCGTCGAATAAATTTGACTAATTGTCTTGCCCGCACAAACATGATTGCGGGCAAGGCCCGTTTTTTGGAGGAATGATGGCTAAGGATAGAATTCGGGTACGGCTGAGGGGTTTTGACATTGAGCTCGTAGAACAGAGCGCTAAGGCTATCGTGCAAACAGTAGTGAAGGCTGGTGCCAAAGTCTCTGGCCCCGTACCTCTCCCGACTCGTATCAACAAATATACTGTTCTCAGATCACCCCACGTGAATAAGAAATCCCGCGAACAGTTCGAGATGCGTACACACAAGAGGCTGATTGACATTCTGGACCCTACATCGAAAGTCATGGATGCCCTCATGAAGCTTGAGCTTCCTGCTGGCGTGGATGTAGAGATTAAACAGTAATAGTTGAGGTAAGAGATGCTAGGGCTTATCGGAAAAAAAATAGGAATGACACAAGTGTTTGATGCCTCAGGGCGTCTCACTCCTGTGACAGTGATTAAAATAGAGGACAATGTGGTTGTCGAGAACCGTACCGTCGAAAAGAATGGGTACAACTCATGCGTTCTGGGCTCCTTCGACAAGAAGAAGAGCCAGACAACCAAGCCGTATGCCGGGCAGTTCAATGAAATTTGCGCACCTAAGAAGACATTGGTCGAGATGCGTGACTTTGATAAGGAAACAACTGTCGGTGAAGTTCTCGGAGTAGATGTGTTCAAAGATGTCCTTTTTGTGGACGTGGTCGGTACTTCCAAGGGAAAAGGTTTCCAAGGTGGTATGAAGCGCCATGGTTTTGCAGGTGGACGTGCTACACACGGATCCAAGTTTCACCGTGATATCGGTGGTACTGCGATGTCCTCGACTCCTGCTCGTACGTTCAAAGGCACTCGAATGGCAGGACGTATGGGTACAGACCGAGTGACTGTTCAGAATCTTCGTGTTGTTCGTGTCGATGAAGAGATGCAGGTTCTTTTGGTGAAAGGTGCGATTCCTGGACCCGCCCAGAGCGTAGTCATCGTGAAAAAAGCGAAGAAGAAGTAGAGGCGAGAAATGGAAACAAAGGTCTTTTCAATAAAAGGTGAGGAGTTGCGGACAATAACTCTCAACGACGATGTCTTCAATCGTGAAGTCAGCGACGGTTCGATTTACCATGCAGTGAACAATGAATTGGCAAATCGTCGTGTCGGGACAGCGTGTACGAAGACCCGTGGTGAGGTTAACTACAGCAATTCGAAGCCTTACAAGCAGAAGGGAACAGGTAATGCCCGAGCCGGTGATAAGAAATCCCCGATCTGGGTTGGTGGTGGTACAATCTTTGGACCGAAACCACGTGATTACAGTTATTCCCTTCCGAAGAAGATGAAGCGCTTGGCGATGAAATCATTGCTTTCACTTTCCGTGCTTGAAGACAGGCTTGCCGTTGTCGAGGATTTTACCATCGAGACAGGCAAGACTAGGGAATTGTCCGGAATCTTGCAGAACTTCGTCAAGGATAACAAAAGAACCGTACTCATTCTAAAGGATGATGACGTGATGATGCGGCGTGCTGCCAGGAACATCCCTTATTTGCGCGTTCTTTCCTACAACAGGCTTTCCGCAAAGGAACTCCTGTATGGAAGGACTCTGCTGATGCTTGAAAGCGCTGCGACGAATCTGAACGAGTTCTACGGCGATAAACAAGGGGTCTAATGTGAGAGCAGATCAAGTAATCATTCAACCCGTCTTGACGGAGAAATCCAATCTGGCACGGGAATCGGAAACTAAGAAATACACGTTCAAGGTTGACCCGAAGGCTAACAAGCTTGAGGTGATGCAGGCAGTGAAAGAGTTGTTCTCTGTTACTCCTGTCAAGTGCAACATCGTGTCTGTAAAGGGAAAGCCTAAGTTCACCCGTGGTAAGGGCGGTCATATCGCCGGTACTACTGGAAATTGGAAAAAGGCTATCGTCACATTGGCCAAGGGTGAGATCATCCAGGCTGTCGAAGGACTTTAGGGGGAAAGCATGGCACTGAAAAAATATAAACCATATACTCCTGGCCTTCGCCAGAAGACAACATTGGTATTCGATGATTTGACCACTGACAAGAGTGAGAAATCCTTGACGGTGAAGCTCTCCAAGAATGCTGGCCGCGACTCTTTCGGTCGCATAAGTGTTCGTCGACGTGGCGGTGGCCATAAGAGAGCCTACAGAATCATTGACTTCAAGCGTGACAAGTTTGGTATTCCAGGAATTGTGAAGACCGTTGAATACGATCCGAACAGATCCGCAAATATCTCATTGGTCTTTTATGCTGATGGTGAAAAGCGTTATATCCTGTCTCCGAAAGGAATCAAGGTCGGCGCTAAAGTCATGAGCGGACCAACTGCCTCACTTGATGTCGGCAATGCTCTTCCTTTGAAGAATATTCCACTCGGTTTGACTGTCCACAATGTTGAATTGCAGCTTGGGAAAGGTGGCCAATTGGTTAGAAGCGCCGGTTTGGGTGCTACAATTGTTGCCAAAGAGGGCGATTATGTTACCCTCCGCCTTCCTTCTGGAGAGATGAGGATGGTATTCGGCGAGTGTATCGCTACTCTCGGCTCATTGGGCAATGACGATCACATGAACGTCACGCTCGGTAAAGCCGGAAGAGCAAGATGGCTCGGTCGCCGACCGAAGGTCCGTGGTGTTGCGATGAACCCTGTTGACCACCCGCATGGTGGTGGTGAAGGAAAGACCGCTGCCGGACGTCACCCTGTGACTCCTTGGGGCTTGCCCACGAAGGGTCATAAGACGCGGAAGAAGAACAAGCCTTCGGGCAGTTTCATCGTCAAGAAGCGGAAGTAGGAGTAGAGAAAGTGGCTAGGTCAATCAAGAAAGGTCCTTTTATTGAGAAGAAACTCTACAAAAGGATTACAGAATCCAACAAAGCGGGTCAAAAGTCGATGATCAAGACGTATTCCCGCACCTCTACGATTATTCCAGAGATGGTTGGATATACGATTTCTGTCTACAACGGTAAGACATGGGTGCCGGTTTTCGTAACCGAAAACTTGGTCGGGCACAAACTTGGAGAATTCGCACCAACGCGCATTTTCCGGGGACATACCGCTTCTGACAAGAAAGCGAGAAAGTAGTAGGTGTTGAATATGGAAGAAAAGAAAGGTTTTAGAGCTATCGCGAAGTATTTGCCGTCATCACCTTCCAAAGTCCGCCCCGTCGCTGACTTGGTGAGGAGAAGACCGTATGTCGAGGCAATGGCTATTCTTGACGCGATGCCCCAAAAGGGTGCCTTGCTCATTAAGAAGGTTGTGCAATCTGCCGCTGCGAACGCAATGAGCCAGAACAAGAAGCTTGATGAAGAGCAGCTGGTGGTTTCTCAACTGTTTGTCGACGATGGTCCCCGCATGAAGCGTGTGTGGCCGCGTTCACACGGACGACGCGACATTCTCTTGAAGAGACAGTGTCACATCACTGTTGTGCTTGACGAAAAGGTGGGGAAATAAATGGGCCAGAAAGTTAATCCTATCGGACTTCGTTTAGGAGTCAACAAGACTTGGAAATCAAAATGGTATGTCGATCCTAGGGAGTACGCTGCAACTTTGCACGAAGACCTGAAACTCCGCAAGGTTCTGATGACCTGTCCCGAGGTCCAAGGTGCTGAAATCTCCGATGTTGAGATTGTCCGAAAACCCCAAAGGGTTTCCCTGACCATTTCCACCAGTCGTCCTGGTATTATCATCGGCTCCAAGGGAGCCAATGTCGAGAAGCTTGGAGCACGTTTGCAGGGTCTGACCGACAAGAAGGTCCAGATCAAGATCAAAGAGATCAAGAAGCCCGAAGCCGACGCCCAGTTGATTGCATTGAATGTCGCAAGACAGTTGATGAACCGTGGATCCCACCGCAGAGCTCTCAAGATGGCTATCTCGAAAGCGATGCAAGGCGGAGCCCAGGGTGTGAAGATCAAGGTTTCCGGCCGTCTCGGCGGTAAGGAAATCGCTGGTTCCGAATGGTTGAAGGATGGAAGGATTCCATTGCATACACTGCGTAGCGATATCGACTATGGTTTCGCTCAGGCCAACACCTCCTTTGGTGCTATCGGTGTCAAGGTGTGGGTATACAATGGCGAGATTCTTGATAAGTCGAAGAAAGACGACGCTGGCCTTTTGGTGCGGAAATCCGCACGCGATCGTGCCGATGGCGTTGAAGCGAGGAGTTAGTACATCATGCTGAGTCCAAAAAGAGTCAAATATAGAAAGAGGCAGAGAGGTACGAGGGACGGTGTCGCTCATCGCGGAAATTATCTCGCTTTCGGCGAGTTCGGTCTCATGGCTGTTGAACCCAAGTGGATCACCAACCGACAGATCGAAGCAGCCCGTATCGCGATGACCCGTCATATCAAACGTGGTGGTAAGGTCTGGATCCGAATTTTCCCTGACATGCCTTTCACCAAGAAGCCGGCTGAAACCCGTCAGGGTAATGGTAAGGGTAACCCCGAAGGTTGGGTTGCAGTAGTCAAGACCGGTGCCGTCATGTTCGAGATGGGAGGAGTCCATGAGGATCTCGCCCGGGAAGCATTGCAGCTTGCGGCTTCCAAGCTCCCGATCAAGACGAAGTTCATCATGAGAAGGGAAGTGGAGTAGGTTATGAAAAATTCATATGCTGATTTGACCTATGCGGAATTGGTCGCCAAGAGGGACGAACTTCGCAGAGAGGCCTTGAACCTGAGAATGGCGAAAGTGCTTGGACATGTGGAGAATCCGTTGGCAGTGCGTACCACCAAAAGAAGTATCGCAAGGCTCAACACCCTCATCCACGAGTATGCACTCGGCATACGTACGAAATCCAACTAAGTGAGGTTCGCGTCTAATGGAAGCTAATAAAAAAAGATTCACCGGAATGGTGACGAGCGACAAGATGGATAAGACCATCGTTGTGGCGATTTCGACTAGAAGACTGCACCCTCTCTATAAGAAATATGTGACCCGCACCAAGAAGGTGAAGGCGCATGATGAGAGAAATGACGCCCATACCGGCGACACGGTCCGTGTTGTTGAATGTCGCCATATCAGTAAGGATAAGTGCTGGCGCCTCGAGCAGATCGTTGAGCGGGCGAAATAGCAAGGAGCAACGTCATGGTACAGATGCAGACATATTTGAACGTAGCGGACAACAGTGGTGCCAAGCGGGTTCAGTGTATCAAGGTTCTTGGTGGAAGCCATAGAATGATCGCTGGAGTCGGTGACATTATTGTCGTTGCCGTAAAGGACGCGCTCCCCAACGGCGCCATCAAGAAAGGTGACGTGTTGAAGGCTGTGATAGTCCGTACAAAAAAAGAATACCGCCGACCTGACGGTACCTATATCAGGTTCGATGACAATGCATGCGTAGTCATCGATGCCAACAATAACCCGCGCGGTAAGCGTATCTTTGGGCCAGTTGCTCGCGAACTTCGCGAAGACGGGTTTGTTAAGATCGTCTCTCTTGCGCCGGAAGTGTTGTAGGAGTTTGTGAAGATGAAACTGAAGAAGAATGACAACGTCAAGGTTCTCGCAGGAAAAGACAAGGGTAAGTCCGGTCGGATCCTGAAGATTGATCACGAGAGCGAACGGGTCGTCGTCCAGGGCGTCAACATGATCAAGAAGACCATGAAAAAGCGCTCCCAGCAGGATCAGGGCGGCATCAAGGAAATCGAGGCACCGATTCACGTTTCCAATGTTGCCTTCCTATTGAAGAATGGCCAGACTTCGCGTATCGGCTCGAAGTTCGATGAGAAGGGCGTCAAGGTTCGTTTCGCTAAGAAAACCGGGGAAGTGGTCTAATGGAAAAGTTCGTACCAAATCTAAAAAAGAAATATCTTGAGAAGGTTGCTCCCGAGCTCTTCTCTGAGTTTGGCTATAAGTCCAAGATGCAGGTCCCCGCGCTTGAGAAGATTTCCGTCAGTGTTGGTGTTGGAGAAGCTATTGTCAACAAGAAGCTTCTTGATTCCGCGGTGAAGGAACTCGAGCAGATCACCGGACAGCATGTGGTCAAGACAAAGGCACGCAAGTCCATCGCCAACTTCAAAGTTCGCGCAGGCCAGGAAATTGGCGCTGTGGTAACTCTTCGCGGCGAGAACATGTGGTTTTTCCTTGAACGCCTTCTTGGCGTGGCTTTGCCTCGAGTCAAAGACTTCAGGGGCGTTAATCCCAACGCTTTCGACGGAAATGGAAACTATTCTCTCGGTATCACCGAACAGATTATTTTCCCTGAAATCGATTACGATAAAATCGAGCGTGTCAGCGGGTTGAACGTTGCTATCGTGACTTCGGCCAAGACCGATGAAGAGGGGTTCGCCTTACTGAAAAAGTTGGGCATGCCTTTCGCCAAATAAGGTGGAGTAGAACAAGATGGCAAAGAAATCATTGATTATCAAGGCGAACAGAACGCCGAAGTTTAGTACCAGGAAGGTTAACCGCTGCAAGATTTGTGGACGACCCCGCGGTTATATGCGGAAATTCGAGATGTGCAGAATTTGCTTCCGAAAACTTGCAAGTGAAGGGCAAATCCCTGGCGTTACCAAATCCAGCTGGTAGGAGAATAACATGGCTATAAGTGATCCTGTCGCCGATATGCTGACAAAAATCAGAAATGCTAGCATGGCTAAGCATGAGAAGGTTGAAATTCCAACATCCAAGTTGAAGCTTCAGATCGTCAAGATCTTGAAGAATGAAGGGTATGTCAAGAATTTCAAGAAAGTTGTCAACAAAGATGGCGTGAATACAATTCGTGTATTCCTGAAATATGATGAGAAGCAGAACCCGGTTCTCCACGGTATCGATCGGATTTCCACACCCGGAAGGCGTGTGTACTCTGGATATCGCGATATGCCGAGAGTCTACAATGGCTATGGTGTAGTTGTTGTATCGACCTCCTCCGGTATCATCACGGGTAAGAAAGCTAGCGAGAAGAAGGTCGGTGGTGAACTGATCTGCTCAATTTGGTAAGGTGGTGGACTATGTCTCGAATAGGTAAGTTACCGATTGCATTGCCCAAGGGAATCACAGTCAAAGCAGTTGACGGAGTGGTTTCTGTTGAGGGACCGAAAGGGAAACTGGTTCAAAATTACCGTCCTGAAGTGGAAATTGCGGTTTCCGCCGATCAAGTGGTGGTGACCAGAAAAGAGGACACAAAGGAAGGTCGAAGCTTCCATGGACTCTATCGTCAGTTGATCAACAACATGATTGTTGGTGTTTCCACTGGTTTTACCAGGAAGCTCCAGATCAATGGTGTTGGTTATCGTGCCGAGGTCAAAGGGAAACTGTTGGTACTCAACCTGGGGTATTCTACCCAGATAGAGTTCATGATTCCTTCAGACGTACAGATAGTCTGTGAAAACCCCAGCACGGTAGTTGTGTCTGGTGTGAGCAAGCAGAGAGTCGGTCAAATTAGTGCTGAAATCAGGTCTCTCAGGGCTCCTGAGCCATACAAGGGCAAGGGAATCAAGTATGATACCGAAGTTATTCGGCGCAAGGTCGGCAAGTCTGGCGGTAAGAAATAGGTAGGGTGAACAAATGAACAGAGTTTTGGATAAGAATAGAAAGCGCGCCAAGCGCAAGGTTCATATCAGAAAGCATATCTCCGGTACCGCGACTAAGCCGAGAATGACTGTTTTCAGAAGTAACATGCACATGTATGTGCAGGTTATCGATGATGTTGCAGGCAACACTCTCGTTTCAGCCAACAGCATGGAAGCTGAACTTCGTGAATTGAAGAACACAGTTGCCGATGCGGCAAAACTCGGAGAGGTTGTCGGAAAGCGACTCCTTGAAAAGAACATTGATTCCGTTGTGTTCGACCGCAACGGGTATCTCTTCCATGGTATTGTGAAGAGTATCGCCGACGGTGCCAGAAAAGCCGGAATCAAATTCTAGGGGGATATGGTGGATAGGTCAGATAGAAACAGAGACAGTGAGTTCGTCGAAAAGTTGGTTAAGCTCAATCGGGTTTCCAAGGTTGTCAAAGGTGGTAGACGGTTCTCTTTCTCCGCACTCGTAGTAGTCGGGGACCAGAACGGTAAGATCGGATATGGATCCGGAAAAGCCAATGACGTTACCGAGGCGATTCGGAAAGCAGTCGATAAAGCCAAGGACAACATGGTTGTTATTCCTATGGTCAAGTCAACCATCCCTCACGAAATCGTTGGAGATTTCAAGAGTGCGAGTGTCTTGCTCAGACCCGCTGTGCCAGGTACCGGTGTTATTGCTGGTGGTGCGGTCCGTCACGTCATGGATGCTTGTGGCATCAAGGACGTCTTGAGCAAATCCCTCGGTTCCAAGAACAGCATCAATACGGTCAAAGCGACATTCGTTGCGCTCGAGACCCTTTTCGATGCCAAGGAACTCGCAAAGAGCCGGGGCAAATCCCTGAGCGAGATGTGGGGGTAAACCATGGCAGATGCAAAAAGAATTAGAGTAACATTGGTTAAAAGTGTTATTGGCACCCTTCCCGCACAGAGAAGAACGGTCAAGGCACTTGGACTGAAGAAGATCGACAGCTCTGTGGAGCATGACGCTAGCCCTGCTATCAAAGGCATGGTTCGTGCTGTCGCCCACCTGGTTAAAGTCGAGGAGATATAACATGGGACAGATGAACGCACCAGTCGGTGCCAATACTAAAAAGACGATAGTCGGTCGCGGATCTTCTTCCAAAGGTCGGACTTGCGGTCGCGGTAACAATGGACAGAATGCCCGTTCCGGTGGTGGTGTGCGACCTGGTTTCGAAGGTGGTCAGATGCCTTTGTTCCGTCGTATCGCCCGGAGAGGATTCTCAAACCATCCTTTCAAGCAGGATTACGAGGTTGTGTCTTTGGATGTGATCTCCAACTGGTATGAGGACGGTGAGGTTGTGACCCTCGATTCACTCAAGGACAAGAGTCTGGTCAAGGGTGCCGATGCACTGGCCAAGGTACTTGCCAATGGAGAGCTTACGAAAAGAGTAATCTTTGAAGGACTCAAGATATCTGCCGCTGCGGTTGAAAAGATCAAGGCAGCAGGTGGCGAAATCAGATAAAAAAGAGGATCGTGATGTCTAACTCCTTAGTGAATATGTTCAAGATCGAAGAACTCAGGAAAAAGATCCTCTGGACTTTCCTGTTGCTCGTGGTTTTCCGGGTGGGTGCTTTTATCCCAATCCCGGGAATCGATCCTGAGGTGCTGAAACTCTACTTCCTTTCTCAAAGCAATTCGAGCACCATCGGACTCACAGAGTATCTAAACTTCTTTGCCGGTGGAGCCTTCTCGAATTTCTCGGTATTCATGCTCGGGATCATGCCATACATATCGACTCAGATTATTCTGCAGTTGCTCATGTTGGTAGTGCCTAGCCTGAAGAAACTTACCGAAGACTCTGCAGGAAGAAAGAAGATGCAGCAGTACACCCGGTATGGAACTATCCTGGTCTGTTTGATTCAGTCGTATGTTGTGACTGTGTACGCGAATTCGATTCCCGATGTTATGACACTCGGTATCGTACCGTTTACATTCATAGCCATGTTGTCTGTTACCACAGGTTCGATGTTCCTTGTTTGGGTCGGTGACCAAATCACTCAGAGAGGAGTCGGAAACGGTATCTCCTTGTTGATTTTCGCCGGTATTGTAGCCCGTATTCCCGATTCGTTGGTAACATTGTGGTCGAGTGTTCAAGCTGGAACACTGAACCCAATTGTTGTCTTGGTAGTTTTCGCCATGTTCGCGGCAGTCGTGGCGTTGGTTGTGTACGAACAGCGTGGTCAGAGGAAGATTCCGGTGCAGTATGCGAAGAGAGTGGTCGGAAGAAAAATGTATGGCTCCCAGAGCACATATATTCCATTCAAGATCAATCCTTCTGGAGTCATTCCTGTGATTTTCGCTTCGGCGTTGCTCTCGTTCCCCTTGCAGATCGCTGCATCGTTGGGACCTGAAGTACGCTGGTTGCAGGCAGTTGCGAATTGGCTAGACCCGCAGGGCGCCCCCTATCTGATCATCTACACCCTGCTGATCATCGCTTTCGCTTTCTTCTATACCCAAGTCAGTCTGAATCCGATTGAGATGGCAAAGCAGATCAGGGAGAACGGCGGTTCGGTTCCCGGCATACGTACGGAAAGATTGGAAGAGTACCTGACCAAGGTTCTCAACCGTATCGTGTTGCCAGGTGCATTGTTCCTTGCATTCATTGCCTTGATTCCCACAGTGGTCCAGAAGTTCTTCAACTTCCCCGCTTCTGTGGCGATGCTTCTCGGTGGAACCTCATTGATCATCATGGTCGGAGTCGACCTTGATACCATGAGCCAGATCGAAGGCATTATGAAGATGCACCATCACGATGGGATTTCTGGTAAGGGTAAGATAAAAGCAAGGAACTTATAGGAGATATATGAAATGAAAGTAAGGGCAAGTGTCAAACCAATGTGTGACAAGTGCAAAGTCATTCGTCGGGCTGGGGTGGTCCGCATCATATGCGATAATCCCAAGCACAAGCAGAGACAGAGATAAAGCTGACAGTAGCATGTGAGAGGAGGCCAGTTAATGGCGAGAATTGCAGGTATTGATTTACCGAACAAAGCGGTGAAGATTGCATTGACTTATATTTACGGAATCGGCAGGGTCTCCGCAATGGAGATTTGCCAGAAGGGCAACATTAATCCCGACGAACGGATGAACAATCTGTCCGCCGATGATGTCAATGAATTGCGGAAGCTTATTGAAAGCGAATACAAGGTGGAAGGTCGCCTGAGAACTGAAGTCGCTCTCAATATCAAACGTCTGATGGATATCGGATGTAACCGCGGTCTTAGACACAGAAAGGGATTGCCGGTACGTGGACAGAGAACCAAGACCAATGCTAGAACTCGAAAGGGTAGAAAGAAGACCGTCGCCGGTAAGAAGAAATAAGGAGAATTGAAAGTGGCTAAAGCAAAACGCAAAGTCAAAAAGACGGTATATGAAGGTAATGTCTACATTCAGGCGACGTTCAACAATACCATTGTGACAGTCACCGATTTGACCGGAAACGCAGTTTCTTGGGCTAGTGCAGGTGGTCTCGGTTTCAGGGGAGCGAAGAAATCCACTCCGTATGCAGCACAGACTGCTGCTGAAACCGCAGCGAAGAAGGCAATGGATTATGGTCTTCGGGAAGTCAATGTATTCGTCAAGGGACCTGGTGTCGGTCGTGAATCAGCGATTCGAACTTTGGGTGTGTTGGGACTTAAGGTCAGAAGCATTAGAGACGTGACTCCCATTCCTCACAATGGTTGCCGTCCGCGGAAGGCTAGAAGAGTCTGATAAGGAGTAGGTGTAAACATGGCTAGATATACAGGACCAAAATGCAGATATTGCCGAGCAGAAAAGACAAAGTTGTTCCTCAAGGGAGAACGTTGTCATACCGGTAAGTGCCCCATCTCCAAGAAGGCTGGCACTCCTGGTAAGGACCCTCGCGCACGACAGAAGAAAATGACAGACTACGGTATGCAGCTCAGAGAGAAGCAGAAGCTGAAGAGAATGTATTGCATGCTTGAGAAGCAGTTCAAGCTGACATTCGATGAAGCCGCCCGTACTCCAGGAAAGACAGGTGAAAACCTTATCATGTTGCTTGAACGCAGACTTGATAACGTGGTTTTCCGGCTCCATTTTGCCAATAGCCGCAATCAGGCTGCCCAGTTGGTGAACCATGGACATGTTTTTGTCAACGGTACAAGAGTTGATATCCCCTCCTATCGGGTGAAGGTTGGTGATGAGGTCGCTATCGGTCCTCACGGTCAGAAGATGATCATCATCAAGGAAAATCTTAAGGAGTTCTCAAAATCGGGTGTGTCACCTTGGCTTTCTCTTGATCCGGACGTAATGAAAGGATCATTCTTGGCGGTTCCAAGACGTTCGGATGTTTCCGAAGTCGCCGACATCAAAGAGCAGCTGGTTGTAGAACTTTATTCTCGTTAAGGAGTAGACATGGCACGTAAAAACCTGTTGAAAGGATTTAAGAAACCGAAAGGAATAACCTTCGAACATAGCTTGGTTGAACCCAATTCGGGTAGGTTTATCGCCTATCCGTTTGAGCGTGGTTTCGGTACCACCGTGGGCAACACGCTGCGAAGGATTCTACTCTCTTCAATCCAGGGATACGCCGTTACCGCCGTGAAATTCACCAGCTTCAACGAGGAGGGTGTTCCCCACCTTGTTTCAAGCGAGTTTGAGCCACTCCCCGGAGTTGTCGAGGACATCCCAGATATCATTTCCCGCATCAAGAAACTTATGATCAGGATGCCCGAGGATATCGAAGGGACAGTTCTCCTCATCGAATGCAAAGGTGCTGGTGCAATCACTGGTGCAAACCTCGAATTGAACAATGTCGAGATCATGAACAAAGACCTCGTGCTCTTTACCATGATGGAGAATGCTGTTCTTGAACTGGAACTACAGATTGATCTTTCAAGAGGGTATGTTCCGGCTGAGGTGAATGAGAAGTATATCGAAGAGATCGGAACTATTCCCATCGACGCGAATTTCTCACCGGTCACTCGTGTCAAATTTGAAATTGAACCCACTCGTGTCGGACAGCGCAATGATTACGACAAGCTTATCCTCGATGTCTTCACCGATGGAACGGTCTCACCTGAGAACGCTCTGGCTGAAGCTGCAAAGATTGCCAAGGATCATTTTGCGATCTTCATCAATTTTGATGAAAGTCTGGTCAATAGTGGTGACGAAGTTGATGAAGAGGAAGAGCGCATCAAGAAATTGCTCAACACCTCGGTTGAGGAACTGGAACTTACCGTCCGGTCGAGCAACTGCTTGAAGAATGCCAATATCAAGACTATCGGTGATCTGACGAAGAAGACCGAGGAAGAGATCGCGAAGACGAGGAATTTTGGTAAGAAATCGCTCTCCGAGATCAAAGAGAAGTTGAAGGAATGGAATCTTAGTCTTGGCATGACAGATTACAGTGTCCTGAAGAACTCGATCAGAATACCAGGGAACAAGGAAGAAGAGAATGAAGCATAGGATTGGTTTTAATGCATTGAGCCGACGTTCCGGCCAACGGAAAGCGCTTAAGCGCAATATGGTGACCTCGCTATTCAGATACGAACGTGTCGAAACAACCAAAGCGAAGGCCAAGGAAGTGCAGCGCATGGCTGAGAAGATGATCACCCGCGCGAAGGTCGATTCGGTCCATTCCCGACGTATGATCGCTCGTGATATCAACGATGAAGCGGTGCTTGCAAAATTGTTCACACAAATCGCTCCACTGTTTGTTGAACGCAAAGGCGGTTATACCCGTATTTTGAAGACAGGGAACAGGCAGGGTGATGCTGCGGAAATGGCAATTCTCGAGCTGGTTGTAAAGACCGAAAAGCCCAAGAAGAAGGCAGAACCGAAGAAGGAAAAAGAGGCTAAGAAGCCCGCTAAAGAGAAATCTGAAGAATAAAATGTTGCTTGAAAGCCAGATTGCTTAATTTGGTGCAAGTGAATGGCCGCTATCTTTTGATGGCGGTCTTATTTTATGTAAAATAAGCAATTAATCAACTCTCTAGCCAGTAATAGGTATCAAATATAAAACCTCGTGTCACTTGACAAGCGTTCAGTTCCTCCCGTATTATTGCTCCATTACAATGGGGGAAATACTATGAACTGGTTACTACTTATCCCTCTTTGTCTTGGTTGTATCATTCTAGGTTGGCTAATTCGTTGGATTTATGCGAGGTTCAAGCTTACCTCGATCGAGCAGAAAGCAGTTCGGTTGAGCCAGGAAGCGATAAAAGAGGCAGAAGCTAAGAGCAAAGAGCTTCTGATTGAGACTCGTGATCAGTTGTTGAAAGAACAACAGCAGCAGGAACGTGAGGCGAGAGAACGCAGAAGTGAACTTCTGAAGACAGAACAAAGACTGTTGAAGAAGGAAGAGAATTTAGAACGAAAACAAGCGGAACTAGATGTCCAAAAGAGACAACTGGTAGACAAAGAGGCAAAAATTGTCCAGCGTGAGAAATCACTCTCCGAAATGGAGCAGAACTGGATAACTGAACTTGAGCGTGTTGCTAGCATGTCTTCGGAAGAAGCCAAGCAGGCGATTATCGAGACTTTGCAGAACGATGCGAAGCGCGATGCCCAGGTAATCATCAACAAGATTGAGCAGGATGCTCAATTGAAAGCGGACAAGCTTGCCCGCGACATTATTGTGACCTCGATACAACGGCTCGCGACAGAAGTGAGTTCCGAGGTAACAGTAACGACCGTGAGCCTACCGGGCGATGAGATGAAAGGTCGCATTATCGGTAGGGAAGGGCGCAATATCCGAACCCTTGAGACCCTTACCGGTGTCGATGTCATTATCGACGATACTCCGGAAGCGGTTGTCATCTCCTGTTTCGACCCTGTTCGCAAGGAGATTGCACGTGTGGCTCTTGAACGATTGGTGCAGGACGGAAGAATCCATCCAGCCCGTATCGAGGAAGTGGTCGCAAAGGTTACCAAGGAGATTACGCGCGTCATTATGGAAGAGGGGGAGAAGGTAATCTTCGACCTTGGAATCCATAATATGAGCCAGGAAATGGTCCGTGCCTTGGGTAGGCTGCACTTCCGTACCAGTTATGGACAGAATGTGCTCAACCACTCCAAGGAAGTCGCTATCCTGGCAGGAATGATTGCCGCCGAGGTTGGGGCAGACAGGGAGTTGGCCCGAAGGGGAGGACTCCTGCACGATATCGGAAAAGGAATTGAATCCGATGGTGATGCGAACCATGCCGAGATGGGTGCCGACCTGGCGAAACGTCTTGGTGAGGATCCTCGGGTCATCAACTCGATTCTTTCCCACCACAACGATGTCGAACCGTCATGCATCGAATCGGTGATTGTACAGATTGCCGATGCGATTTCGGCTGCGCGCCCAGGCGCCCGGCGGGAAACGCTGGACAACTACATCAAACGGTTGGAGAGTCTTGAGCAGATTGCCGAGAGCTTTACCGGAGTTGACAAGGCGTACGCGATTCAGGCGGGACGTGAGCTCCGTATCTTGGTGAACAATGATAGCGTCACAGACGATGGTGCGAAAGATATCGCGAAGGGGATTGCAGGAAGGATTGAAGCCGAACTGCGGTATCCTGGTCGTATCAAGGTAACTATTATCCGTGAGATGCGTGTAGTAGAATACGCCCGCTAAGGGAATTTATGTCAAAACAAAGAACTATTACGGCTCTGTTGCTCGGGGATGTCATCGGACAACCCGGGTGCAGAGCCCTTTTCATTGGACTTCCACAATTGATCAAACGCCACCGGGCCGATATCGTCATCCTCAATGGGGAGAACGCCGCGGATGGGTTTGGGTTGACTGAGGAGCTGGCACGACAATTCTTCTCCCTTGGTGTCCATGTGATAACCACGGGAAACCATATTTGGCAACGTGAGGAGATCAGGCCATTCCTCAACAAGGATCCAAGGGTACTCCGGCCAGCAAACTATCCATCCCCGGCACCCGGACAGGGTTCCACGATTGTAGATATCGCAGGCAGGAAGGTTGCTGTAATCAATCTGCAAGGTAGGCATCAGATGGTGCCCATCGATTGCCCATTCCAGGTGGGATCGGCCTTGGTCGACAAATTGAGGAAACAGACCAACTTGATCTTTGTCGATTTCCATGCTGAATTGGCGCAAGAAAAGGAAGCTCTGGGTCTCTATCTTGACGGTCGGGTTTCGGTGGTGGTCGGTACCCATACCCATGTTCAGACTGCTGACGAGAAGATATTGCCGAAAGGCACCGGATACATCACGGACCTTGGTTTGAGTGGTCCCATCGAAGGGGTGATCGGTTCTGTGGCTTCGATAGCGATTGAAAGGCAAATGACCCAGATTCCTCTACGCAACGAGATACTCGATGCTCCCTCCCATCTGCAGGGGGTTGTCTGTACAGTAGATCCCGATACCGGCAAAACGGTTTCCATTACCCGTATCAGCGAGAGTTTTGGAGTTTGAGGATATCAAGATGACCCAACGTGTGCGAAAACAACCGTTGATGCACCTGCTGTCGAAACAATTTCCCGAGTACGAGAAGGATCAGCTTCGGGCTTTCGTGGATTGTCGACAGGTCATGGTGGACGGAGAGACATGTACAGATGGTCGAAAACCGTACCCAGCCGATAGTTCTATCGAACTGGTCATTCCGAAGTATGTCTCCCGGGGGGGATTGAAGCTGGAACATGCCCTGTCGACTTTTGGCCTGGACCCGACCGGGTTGGTCATGTTGGATGCCGGATCCTCCACAGGAGGTTTTACCGATTGCCTGTTGCAACATGGAGCTACATTGGTCCACGCGGTCGATGTGGGATACAACCAACTGGATTACCGTTTGCGAACCGATACGCGGGTTTGCGTCCATGAACGACAGAACATCATGCTGGTCGATTCCCTGGAGCCCCAGCCTACGGCTGCGGTGGCGGACCTCTCCTTCCGGTCGATCACCGGTGCGGCAAGCCATATCCTCTCCCTCACCAGCGGGAAATGGATGATTTCACTGATCAAGCCACAATTCGAGTTGCCAAAGGGCCAGTCGGATTTTACCGGTGTCGTCGATGCGAAACTGCTGCACGAAGTTCTGATGGGAGTGTACCATCTGCTCTCGGTCGAAGGAGTAGGCATAGTCGCTATCGATGAATCACCGATCCATGGGAGGAAAGGGAATCGAGAGTTTCTCGCCTTGCTCCGTCCCGGCGACTTTCTCTCGGAACAATCTTTCGATGTTACGGTCCAATCCCTGTTGTCGGATTCCTGAGACGATCCAACGGAGTTCCTTCAACCAGTATCACAACATCCTTGACAGTCTGGTCCTCCATCAACGTCCGACGCACTTGGGCCGAACGAATCTCCATATCCGGATCTTCTTCAGTCGGTTCCAAGAACGCGTTGGAAAGATCGACGAATACGATCTGATTGGATACTGTCAAACCCCGCAATGATGTCTCGGTGGGAATATAGGTCACCCCTCCATCGGCCAAGGCTTCCCTTGTCGGTCCTGCCAACAGATTTTCCACGGCTTCGTGTCGTGGTAAACTACCGGCAATCTTGGTTGGATAGGCAGCGAAGCGGTGGGATTGTCCATCGGTCTGGGGGATTGGAAATACTATCGAGGCTTGGCTGGCTTTGGTCGTGTCGCCATTCCGTTGGGCAACGATATGTTGTTTCACCAGATCGACCATACCGGATTCCTCGAAGGCTGCCTTCATACGTGGGAGTGTGGCGATGAACAGAATAGCTGAGATTACGATGATGGCCAGCCATCCGTAGAGCAACCAGGGATGATTGGAATTTTTTGGCCGATCGTTCATGCAAACAGCATACTACAGAACCGATATCCAATGCGAGTATCTATTTACATAGCGGGTAAAACCCCGTATGATACAGCCATATATGAGAATTTTGAAGGGCATTGCAGCCTCCTCGGGCATTGGCATCGGTAGGGCGTTTCTCTACATACATGAAAAGCTCGTGGTCCCCCATACTTCGGTACCGGGAGGAAAGACCGGATCGGAAAAGTCGCGGTTTTCCGGTGCGCTTGCAGTGGTTGCATCTGAACTTTCTGAAATGGACACCGATTCGATAGCCGAAGACCATCGCAAGATCATCGAAACCCATATGATGATGATCGAAGACCCTGAATTCACGGGCTCGGTGAACAAGCTTATCGATACCGACCATATCTGTGCGGAATGGGCCGTTGAACAAGTCCTGGCCGGGTTTATCGAAGTTCTGGAAACTGCGGGAGATCCGGTACTACGTGAACGAAGTGCCGACCTGTATGATATCGGGTGGCGTGTGATACGTGAACTCATGGGAAAACGCCGTGCCGACCTTTCCTCGATTCACGACGAGGTGGTCCTGATTGCCGATACCCTGTTGCCTTCGGAAGCGCTGTCCCTCGACCATACATGGATAAAGGCGATCGCGCTCAATGGTGGTGGCCGTACGAGCCATGTGGCCATCTTGGCACGTGCTCTGCAGATACCTACAGTCGTTGGACTCGGCAAGATCACGGACAAGGTGCGTGTTGGCGATGAGATTATCGTAGACGGCAACCTTGGTGAAGTGGCTGTACGCCCCAGCAGCGCTTCTGCGATCAAGATGCGTGACCGTTACACGCGGTGGCTTGAGCATGAGAGCGAATTGCAGGAATTGGCGGCATTGGAAACTGTCACGAAAGACGGTCACAAGGTCTCCATCAAGGCAAATATCGAGACAGTCGATGAAGTCGATTCGGTGCTGAAGCACGGAGCCAGCGGAATCGGGTTGTATCGGTCGGAATTTCTTTTCCTCAAACCTGGTGGAGCGACTGAGGACGAGCAGTTCGAAGCCTACAGAAGTGTTATCGAACGGTTGAAGGATACCGGTGCTGTCACCATCAGGACAATCGACGTCGGTGGGGACAAGGTTATCCCAGGCATGGAGGGACTCGGAGAAGAGAATCCTATCTTGGGGTGGCGTGCAGTCCGCTTCTGTTTGTCACGGAAAGATATCTTTCGGATCCAACTGCGGGCCCTCTTGCGGGCATCCGCCTATGGAAAGCTCAAGATCATGTTTCCCATGATCAGCGGGCCGGAAGAATTGGATAATGTCATGTTGGTCTTGGAACAAGTGAAGGACGAGTGCCGTAGGGCTGAAATTCCTTTCGATGAGGATATCGAAGTCGGAATAATGATTGAAGTCCCCTCGGCGGCCCTCTGTGCCGATTTGCTAGCTCCCAAGACAGACTTTTTCTCAATTGGAACCAACGATTTGATTCAATACACCATTGCTGTCGATCGGGGAAATGAGAAAATCGCCTATTTGTATCAGCCCTTCCACCCTGGAGTCTTGCGACTTATCCAGATGATTGTGGACAAAGGGCACCAGTCCGGTATTCCCGTTGCTATGTGCGGTGAAATGGCCGGAGATCCCCTCTCCACAGTATTGTTGCTGGGAATGGGGATTGACGAGTTCAGCATGAGTCCCCAGAGTTTGCTGGAGATAAAGAACATCATCCGTTCGATTACGCTTGCCGAAGCCAAGGAATTGGTCATAAAAGTGATGGGAATGAACTCGTATATCAATATAAATACATATGTAAGGGAATGGATGCATGTTAGATTCGGAGACTTTGTCACTGCGTGACCAGGGACTGCCAATAATTGCGATCATAGGCCGACCGAATGTCGGCAAATCGACTTTGTTCAACAGGTTGATACGAAAACGACGGGCGATTACCGATGCGATGCCAGGAGTGACCCGTGATCCGATTCCCGAGAAATGGCTTCTCGGGAATCATCCGGTGCTTCTGGTTGATAGCGGTGGTGTGAAACTCGATCAGGAAGGTCTCGATTTCCTCGTTACCAAGAAGAGCCTTGGTCTATTGCAAATCGCCGATGCCATTGTGATGCTCATGGACTGTACCGAGATCACGGCCGAGGACGAGATGTTGATCAAGACGCTCAGACCCTATACGGACAAGACGATCATTGCCGTCAACAAGGTCGACGATCCGGTTCGGGACGATTTGGTGTGGGATTACCATAAGTTCGGCTACCCCCGGGTGGTCGGTATTTCCTCCGCACACGGATTGGGAATCGACGTCCTGGAAGAGAATCTTCTTGAAATGCTCGATATGGTGGAAATGGAAGAAGCCCCGGAAGAGGTCCATCGGGTGAATATCGCTGTGCTCGGGAAACCGAACACGGGGAAGTCCACCCTGACCAATCTGTTTACCGGTCAGGACACCTCGATAGTCAGCGAGATTCCCGGAACCACACGCGATGTCATTATGGGGGAATTTTCCTACAAAGGGACTCCCTACACGGTTTTGGACACTGCGGGAATCCGACGTAAAAGCAAGGTCGACGAGGATGTCGAATACTATTCGGTGAACCGGGCCATCAAGACGATCGACGATGCCGATGTGATTCTGCTGATGATCGATGTCACCACAGGATTGGTGGAACAGGACAAGAAGATAGCCCAGTTGATTGTGAGGCGTGGAAAAGGTGTTGTCTTGGTCTTCAATAAGACAGACCTCCTTTCGGGAGTCGGCAATGAACTTGAGGCTATCAAGGATCGGGCCAGGTTTCTTTTTCCAATCTTGTCCTTTGCCCCGATCGTTTCGATCAGTGCCAAGGAAGGCCTCGATGTCGATAAATTGCTTGATTGTGTCTGGTCGGTCTGGCGGCAGTTGAACAAGCGGATCGAAACCGCGCAGCTGAACAATTACCTGCGGGAGTGGTCCGATGCCTATCAGCCGCCCCGGGGTACGAGAGGCCATTTCAAAGTCTACTACGGTACACAGGTCAGTGCTCCTCCGGTGAGGTTCCTCTTTTTCGTAAATCGAAAAAAGGACTTTCCCCAAGGGTATATCCAGTACCTGAAGAATTGTATCCGTAGGGATCTTGGATTTACCCAGATACCTGTGGAAGTTGAACTGAAGGAACGGAGACGAAATACTCCAAATACCCGTTTGTAATGAAAATCGAAGTTGTTTGTTTTGACATTGATGGGACGTTGTATCCGAAGTGGGTCACCGACCTGAAATTGGTGGGTTCCTTCTTCCCCTCGCCATTATTGGCCCTGCGATACCAAGAATTCCGAGAGGAGATTCGCAGGGAGGATGGGGAGAAGACAGAACCGGAAAACGAACAAGGATTCCGATTGCGTCAGGCATCATGGTTAAGCGCGAGATACAATTGGGGAAGGGGTGTTGAGCCTATTGACCGGATGTATGATCGAATAGAACGACAATTCTACTCCTCTTGGCGTCGGGCTTTTGCCAAGCTGACGCCGTTCCCCCATGTCCGTGCAACTCTGGAACTGTTGAAAGCCCGCGGAATCAAACTTGCCGCCCTGTCGGATTTCCCGATTGAACAGAAGCTGCAGGCTCTCGGTGTCGCTGATTTGATGGATTACTCCGCATGTGCGGAACAGGCGGGATATCTGAAGCCACATCCGGCACCGTTCCTACACATCTGTAGGGAAATGGGAGTTGAACCGCAGAGCGTACTGTATGTCGGGGATAGTTGCAGGAAGGATATGATGGGGGCTTCCCGGGTGGGAATGTCGACTTGTCTGATTGCTCCTGCTGCGAGGAATACGGCGAAAAAATCCCATTTGCGGGCATCTTGTCCTGAAGCGGATATGATATGTTCCGATTATCTGGATTTCCAGAAGCAACTGGAACCGTTGCTAGAATAGGGGGGTTGTGATGTGGGAAATACTGCCGATTTTACTTTCGATAGGTCTGTTCTTCATCACTCTGATTGTAATCTTCACGTTGCGGACTGCCGATAGACGGGATCGTCGACTCGATATCATGCGGCGATACGTATCGCAATACATGGCGGAAATCAAGCGCTCCGAAGACCACATGAAAGAGACTGTCGCTGAAGTCGACAACCGCATGGCCCGGAACCAGCAGGAACTCGAACAGCTTGTCGACCGTATTTCTCTTCAGCGTGAAGGCCTGCTGACCCATTCAGAGGATCTCGATGAACTGCAGAAGACCTTGACCTATTACCATGAGGTGCTCGGACAGCTTGGTGCAATGACCGAGAAGGCAGAACTCCGGACCCGCCAGGTGAAGGAAGAGGTCACCAAAGTGGAGTCGGTCCGGCAGACAATCGAAGAGTTCCTGACAAGGATCATCGAATCGGAAGAGCATATGCAACGCTTGTCCGAGCAATTGGACCATACTGTATCTCAGCATGCCGGCCGAATTGGACAGCAGATGGAAGAATCCATTGCCGAAGCCAAATTGAAGGTCGACTCCCTTTTGGACGATTCCTTGAACCACACCGATGCGACTTTCCAGACCATGATCACTACCGTGCAAGCATTTCTCAGGGAACTGAACAATCGTACCGAAATACTGGAGGGCGTTGTGAAACGTCTGACAGAAACGTCGGTCGCGACACTTGCCGAGCTTGGTACCGCCGTTGAGGAGACCAAGAGCCAACTTGGTGCCCACGACACTACCTTGGAATCGATTGCTGCACAGCGAGCCGAATTGGAACGGGTTATCATTGGCCTCACCGAACGGAAACAGGATCTGGAACTGTCGGTGGCACATTCCACAGTCATGAGGGATGAGTTGGACGCTGCTCTCGCTGAACGACAACGGCTGTTGGAAGAAGAAGAGCAGCGGGAGTTGGAACTTCGAGCCCGTCTCGATGATCCGGACGTCTATGCAGCGGAAATCGATGCAGATGATATCGTACCCTTGTTCGTAGCCCATGGAACCGACCCCGAGCTTGATGAGGAACCTGAACTGGACGAGGAACCTGAACTGGACGAGGAACCTGAACTGGACGAGGAACCTGAACTGGACGAGGAACCTGAACTGGACGAGGAACCTGAACTGGACGAGGAACCCGAGCTGGACGAGGAACCCGAGCTGGACGAGGAACCCGAGCTGGACGAGGAACCCGAGCTGGACGAGGAACCCGAGCTGGACGAGGAACCCGAGCACCAATCGAAGAAGAGACGGATAGAAACCGCCCATTACGAACCTGAGGAAGATGAGGAAGAGATCATACTCGACGACGACTTGATCGAAACATGACCAAATAATTTCACGGTACAGTATACTTGGGGTATTGAGGAAACAATTGCCTCTGTGATACATTCCACAAGTACCGAGGAATCGGCGTAATGATACGAATTGTATGGTTGTACCAGCCGAAGACCGGTGCGTAAAGCAACGGCCGGTCGGTATCACCCTATATGCCAACCACCGTTGCAAAACAAATCGAGTCGGCAGGAAAGGTGGCAGTATGGCAAAATTCGTTTTCGTTACCGGTGGTGTGGTCTCATCCTTGGGAAAAGGCATCACAGCAGCCTCCTTGGGCTGTCTTTTGAAGAGCAGGGGACTGTCGGTCACAGTCCTGAAATTCGATCCTTACATAAACTTCGACCCCGGAACCATGAGTCCCTACCAGCATGGTGAAGTGTTCGTGACGGACGACGGTGCCGAAACGGATCTGGACTTGGGCCACTATGAACGGTTCCTCGACATTTCTATCGGGAAGGCCAACAATGTCACCGCCGGTAAAGTCTATTGGTCCGTAATCCAAAAGGAACGGCAGGGTGAATATCTGGGTGGGACCGTCCAGGTGATTCCACATATCACCAACGAGATCAAGAGCCGGTTGTTCAATCTGGCGGAATCGTCGAAAGCTGATATCGTCTTGGTTGAAATCGGCGGAACTGTAGGCGATATCGAAAGCCAACCTTTCCTTGAAGCCATTCGGCAGATGAAGCGGGATCTCGGCAAACAGGATACGTTGTATCTCCATGTTACGCTTGTTCCCTATATCGCCGCCGCCGGTGAATTGAAGACCAAGCCTACCCAGCATAGTGTCAAGGAATTGCGGGGAATCGGAATCCATCCCGATTTCGTCATCTGTCGGTCGGATAGGCCACTTCCCTCCGGGATGAAAGAAAAGATCGCCATGTTCTGTGACGTAGACAAGGAAGCGGTCATTCCAAACCCGGACCTCCCTTCGATCTATGAGGTCCCCTTGTTGTTCGAGGAAGAGAACCTCGATATGCTGGTCTTGAACCGGCTCGGATTGGAAGCGGGCCCCAGACATATGTCCGATTGGCACTCCATGGTGGAGAACCGCCGACATCCTGAAAGGAAAGTCCGCATCGCCTTGTCGGGCAAATATGTGGAACTATCCGATGCGTATATCAGTGTGGTGGAATCACTCAACCACGCCGGTTTCCATCACAGGACCAAAATCGAGTTGATAAAGGTCGATGCCGAAAACCTCGAGGAAGCGGATGAAGCCAAAATCCAGGAACTGTTTGCCGGTATCAGCGGAATAGTGGTTCCGGGAGGTTTCGGATTGCGGGGAATCGAGGGAAAGATCAAGACCATCCGATTCGCACGTGAAAACAACATACCGTTCCTCGGGCTTTGCTTGGGCATGCAATGCGCAGTCACCGAATTTGCACGCAATGTCGCACAACTTGAGGGTGCGGCAAGTTCCGAATGGTATCCGAATACCAAATACCCGGTTGTCGATCTCATGCCAGACCAGAAGGGTGTGGAGCTTGGGGGCACGATGCGGTTGGGAACGTATCCATGCAGGATAACGGACCATGACAGCCTTCTCTATAAGGCCTACGGACAAGATTTGATCGATGAACGGCATCGACATAGGTATGAATTCAACAATACCTACCGCCAGACTCTGGAAGATGCCGGAATGCGGTTCTCGGGGTTGTCTCCCGACGGTTCCTTGGTCGAGGCAGTCGAAATACCTGGACATCCATGGTTTGTCGGTGTGCAGTACCATCCCGAGTTCAAGAGCCGGCCGAGTAAGCCACATCCCCTGTTCCGCGACTTCATTGAAGCAGCTGTCAAATGCATAAGCAAATGAAGGGTATCTCCCCCTACGTTCCCTGCACTCACTCGGTAATGGACCAATAGTAATTGTTCCGCTACCCTCGTTTCGTTGGGGAATGAAATGATTAACAACAAGGGATTCGCCTGAAACACTTGACGGTCCCTTTTCCCTTTGAGTATGTTTGATGGGACTGCCAGGGGTGGAAGACGTGGCGGATCATTAATAGATACGAATGTCCTCACGACTTGGTAGCATTTGAAATACGTACGCACAGGTAATTTATGAGCAAGAAAGAGAAGAAAGAGACTGAGAAGAAAGAGAAAGACCTGCAGACTCCCGTGGATCACCAGGAGCCTACGGATGTGACTGGGGGGGTGGAAGCCTCCCAAACGGCGGAACAGGCTGAAAGTTCCCTTTCTCCACAGGAGGCCCGTATCGCAGAGTTGGAGATGGAAGTGGAAAAACTCACCAAGGAATTGGCCGAGGAGAAGGAATCGTTCATGCGCAAGCTTGCCGATATGGACAATTATCGGAAACGACTTGTACGTGAAAAGGAAACGGCTGTGCAATATGCGAATGAGCGGTTGCTTAGCGATTTGATTCCAATCCTGGATGATTTTGAGCGTGCGGTCGAAGCCGGAACCTCGACAGAAGATGTCCAAACCTACGTCGATGGCATCAAACTGATCCAAAAACAGCTGTTGGACGTATTGGGAAGGAATTGGGGCTTGAAGAAGATGGACGATATTGTCGGCAAGGAATTCTCGCCTCATGAACATGAAGCCATGATGATGGAAGCGGGCGACCAATTCGATACCGAGACGGTTCTTGCCGAATTGCAAAGAGGTTATTATCTTCATGATAGGGTTTTGAGAACCGCAAAGGTGAAGGTGGGAATACCACAGTAACTTACGAACGAAAATAAATTTGCAGGAAAAGGATTATCATATTCCAGATCTTGTGTACAAATGTTGATGGTGAATTTCAAGGAGAAGAACCATGGGTAGAATAATCGGAATTGACTTAGGTACAACCAATTCATGTGTTGCAGTCATGGAAAACGGCGATGCCGTCGTAATTCAGAATTCGGAAGGACAGCGGACCACTCCCTCCATTGTCGGTTTTACAGCAAAGGGAGAACGTTTGGTGGGTCAGCCTGCCAAGAACCAGATCGTAACCAATGCGGAAAATACCGTATCATCCATAAAACGCTTTATGGGTCGTCGTTTTGCGGAGGTCCCATCGGAAATCACGAAGGTCTCGTACAAAGTGACAGCAGGCCCTTCGGATGAGATCCGCGTATCCATCAGAGGCAAGGAATACTCCCCGCAGGAAATTTCTGCGGCGACCCTCCAAAAGATGAAGAAAACCGCGGAGGATTACCTCGGCGAGCCGGTCACGGAAGCGGTCATTACCGTTCCCGCATATTTCAACGATGCCCAAAGGCAAGCTACAAAGGATGCCGGAAAGATCGCGGGCCTGGAAGTCAAGCGGATTGTCAACGAACCCACTGCGGCAGCTCTTGCGTACGGATTGGGAAAGGACAACTCGAAGGAAGAGAAGATAGCCGTATACGACCTTGGTGGTGGTACCTTCGACATCTCTATCCTCGAACTTGGCGACGGCGTGTTCGAAGTGAAGTCGACCAATGGTGACACACATCTTGGTGGTGATGACTTCGACCAGAAGATTATCGACTGGTTGGTCGATAGTTTCAAGAAGGAATCCGGAATCGACTTGTCGAAGGACAAGATGGCGTTGCAACGTCTGCGTGAAGCCGCCGAGAAGGCAAAGATCGAGTTGTCCAGCACAAAGGACACGTCCATCAACCTTCCGTACATTACCGCTGATGCCTCCGGGCCGAAGCACTTGCAGATGAACCTTTCCCGCGCCAAATTCGAACAGATGGTTTCGGATCTGGTGGAACGAAGCCGCAAACCTTGCTTGAATGCATTGAAGGATGCAGGGCTTTCCCCGAAGGATATAGACGAAGTTATCCTGGTGGGAGGATCGACCCGTATTCCCGCAGTCCAGGCACTTGTAAAGGAAATTTTCCAGAAGGAACCCCACAAGGGTGTCAATCCCGATGAGGTTGTTGCGATGGGTGCCGCTATCCAAGGTGGTATCCTTGGTGGTGATGTGAAGGACGTGTTGCTCTTGGATGTTACTCCCCTGTCTCTCGGAATCGAGACGTTGGGTGGAATATCGACCAAGTTGATCGAACGCAATACAACCATCCCAACCCGGAAGAGCCAGATTTTCTCGACTGCCGCAGACGGACAGACAGCTGTTTCCATCCATGTGCTACAGGGTGAGCGTGAAATGGCAAGCCAGAACCGGACACTTGGCAAATTCGATCTTATTGGGATTCCAGCGGCTCCACGTGGCGTGCCCCAGATTGAAGTGACTTTCGATATAGATGCCAACGGTATCGTCCATGTCAGCGCGAAGGATCTGGGTACAGGAAAGGAGCAGAAGATTCGGATCGAATCGTCTTCCGGATTGTCCGAAAAGGATATCGAGCAGATGGTCAAGGATGCGGAGTTGCATGCCGAAGAGGACAAGAAGGAACGTGAGCGGATCGAGGTACGAAACGAAGCCGATAGTCTCATGTATTCGACCGAAAAGTCCTTGAAGGATTATGGCGACAAGATTTCGGACGAGGAGAAGGCAAAGATTGAAAGTGCCATCTCCGACCTGAAGGCAGCCATGACCTCCAATGTGATAGACGATATCAAAGCGAAGACCGAAGCACTCCAACAGGCGGCATACAAGTTGGCTGAAGAGATGTACAAGGCGACAGCAGCCCAGCAGGGTGCCGAGGGACAGGGGCCTGACACACAAGGGCAAGGGTCGTCTTCACAAGAGAAAAAGGCTGATGACGGTGTTGAAGATGCCGATTATGAAGTCGTAGATTAATCGAATCCAACTGAAGGAAGTGTTGCACCGTGGCAAAACGGGATTATTACGAAGTCTTGGGCGTTTCCAAAGGAGCCGCCCAGGACGAAATCAAAAAAGCCTATCGTAAATTGGCTGTGGCGAATCATCCGGACAAGAATCCTGGGGATGCGGCGGCGGAAGAACGGTTCAAGGAAGCCAGCGAAGCCTATGAAGTATTGAGCAACGAGCAGAAGCGGCAAGCGTACGACCAGTACGGGTTCGCGGGTGTCGATGCCGGTGGTGCACAGGACTATTCCAATGTATACCGGGACTTCAGCGATTTGTTTGGTGGAGGATTCGGAGATATCTTCGGATCCTTCTTTGGTGGCGGTGGGCGGTCCTCGCAAGCATCCCGTGGTCCGGCTGTGGGTTCAAGCCTGCGGTACGATATCGAGATCGATTTCAAGGACGCTGTCTTCGGAACCAAAGTCGACGTTTCCTATACCCATCAGATCCATTGCTCGACATGCCATGGATCGGGGGTGAAGAGCGGTTCGGGAAAAAAGATTTGTCCTACCTGTAAC
>Ga0209212_1001818_pt1 | contig 32790 bp, 44 predicted proteins | sample RifGroC2_FD_183996 | JGI IMG/M metagenome (GOLD analysis project Ga0209212, IMG submission 183996) | Groundwater microbial communities from Rifle, Colorado, USA - Groundwater C2 (SPAdes) (version 2) | ecosystem: Environmental > Aquatic > Deep subsurface > Groundwater | place: Rifle, Colorado...
GTGGTGAGTTTAACAGGTGGTGCGGAGATGGTGATGCCTGGTGACAATGTGAAGGTAAATGTGGAGTTATTGACGGCTGTGGCGATGGATGAGGGGTTGAGGTTTGCTATTCGAGAAGGCGGAAAGACTGTCGGCGCAGGAGTCGTTACTAAAATTATTGAATAAAGTTAGATTTTGGTATTGACTTTGTTTAATTGTGTGATAACATGATTTCTTTTTGCAAATTAAGGTTCTAATCAGTCTTTATTGGAGTGTTATGGTGCTGGATCAGAAAATAAGAATACGAATGGAAGCTTACGATCATAGGATATTGGATCAATCGGCTTTAGAAGTTGTGGAAACGGCGAAACGTACCGGAGCAAAAGTATTTGGTCCAGTTCCTTTGCCTACCCGTATAGAAAGGTATACCGTTTTGAGGTCGCCACATGTTGATAAAAAGTCAAGAGAACAGTTTGAGATAAGAACACATAAAAGATTGATCGATATTGTTGAGCCTACTGCAAAAACAATGGATGCATTAAATAAAATTAATATGCCGGCGGGAATAGAGATTAAGATAAAGGCATAATTCAGAAAACGATTATTTGAATAGATTGAGGTGTGATTAAGATGTTAAGTGGTTTTCTAGGGAAAAAAATAGGAATGACTCAGATATACACTGGGGATGGTATTATCATTCCGGTAACTCTAATTCAAGCCGGGCCATGTAGTGTAATGCAAATAAAAACCGTGGAAAAAGATGGGTACAATGCGGTAAAGCTTGGGTTTGATGATAAAAAAAGAAAAGTTGCGAATAAGCCTGAAATTGGTGCTGCAGCAAAGGCTGCGGCAGAACCCAAGAGATTTATAAGGGAACTAACGCCTGATAAAGGTGCGGAGTTTAAATTAGGACAAAGTATAACACTTGACATATTTAATAACGTTAAGATGGTAGATGTGATTGGCATTACTAAGGGGAAGGGATATGCAGGTGTGATGAAGAGATGGAATTTTAAGGGTGGCGCACAAACCCATGGGTCTACACGGCATAGACCGCCTGGTTCGATTGGTTCCAACACCGACCCTGGAAGGGTAGTTCGTGGGAAAAAAATGGCAGGTCATTTAGGTTGTGAACGCGTAACAATAAAGAATATTGACATAGTCAAGATAGATAAAGACAGAAATTTATTATTTGTTAAAGGTGCCATTCCTGGACATAAGGGAAGTTATCTTATATTAAACAAAGTTAATGTAAAAACTATAGGTAAATAAAAGTATGGAAATACAAGTGTATAACAAACAAGGTGAGAAAGTAGATAAAATGCCGTTAGACGAGGAGAGGTTTGGTAAGCGTATTAGAAACAGATTGCTGCGTGATGCAGTAATTATGTACGAAGCAAACAAAAGGCAGGGGACGGCATCTACAAAAACAAAAGCCGAGGTAGCGGGTGGTGGTAGAAAACCTTGGGTACAAAAACATACAGGTAGGGCAAGGGCAGGAAGTATCCGTTCGCCTCTTTGGAAAGGAGGCGGTGTGGCGTTTGGACCGAAACCAAGAGATTATTCTTACTCAATTCCTAAAAAAGCAAGAAAACTGGCTCTTTTCTCAGCATTGGCATCAAAGGTTCGAGACAACGAGATGGTTGTGGTGGAAGATTTAAATTTTGACGCTCCCAAAACAAGGCAGATAGTAGAAATATTAAAAACATTAGGGATTAATGGTGATAGGTGTCTTATAGTAATACCAAAGGCAGATGAAATCGTTTGGAAGTCAGCCAGGAACATTCCTTATATAAGAGTAATGCCGAGTGCAGAACTTAACGCTTACGAAGTTCTCAGGTCAAAAAAAATATTAATAACAAAGGAAGCATTCAGTAATATAAGATAGGAGTTGCATACTGCATGGACAATTATAATATAATAAAGAGACCTTTACGAACTGAAAAGAGTGTTGCTGATGGAGAGACAACAAACTCATATCATTTTGAAGTTGATTTAAGGGCAAATAAAATTCAGATAAAGAGTGCAATAGAGAAATTCTTTAATGTAAAAGTTCACGATGTCAGGACCCTTGTTAGAAAAGGTAAGAGTAGAAGGGTTCGGTTCAAATTGGGTAAAACAAGAGATTGGAAAAAGGCTATTATTACATTGAAAGAAGGAAGTACTATAGATTTTGGTTATTAAGGTCTTAAAAAATAGCAGAAAAGGATAAACATTATGGGTATTAAATATTATAAGCCAACAACAGCAGGCAGAAGGTTTGCAAGTGTTTCAGACTTTTCAGAAATTACAAGGACCAAACCTGAAAAATCGTTATTAGAACCTTTGAGAAAAACTGGGGGCAGAAACACAGAGGGTAAAATAACAGCTGAACATATAGGCGGAAGAAGTAGAAGACATTATAGAATTGTTGATTTCAAACGCAGAAAGGATAATATTCCAGCTAAAGTTGCAAGTATAGAATATGATCCAAATAGATCGTCTCGTATTGCATTGTTACATTATGCAGATGGTGAAAAAAGATATATACTTGCGCCAGAAAAAATACAGGTAGGTCAAACTTTAATGTCCGGTGAAAAAGTAGAACCTGAAATTGGCAATTGTATGCCGCTAAAAAATATACCATTAGGTTTAGATGTTCATAATATTGAGTTGCGTGTTGGTCAAGGAGGACAGATGGTTCGTTCCGCAGGCGGTATGGCTAAATTGCTAGCTAAAGAAGGGGATTATGCACACATAGTGCTTCCATCTGGAGAGGTAAGAAAAGTATTTGCCGAATGTAGGGCAACAATAGGTCAACTTGGAAATCTTGATCATAATAATATCAGATTAGGAAAAGCAGGTAGAAAACGTTGGATGGGGATAAGGCCTCGTGTCAGAGGTGTTGCACAAAATCCAGTAGCACATCCTTTGGGTGGCGGTGAAGGCAGAAGTGGTGGTGGAAGACATCCTTGTTCCAGAACGGGTTTGTTGGCAAAGGGTGGAAAAACTAGAAAAAAGAAGGCATTAAGCAATAAATTTATTATTCGCAGAAGAAGGATCGGTGCGAGGGGTAATTTATAAGGTATAAAATTAGTACTTAGGAGATGTTATGAGTCGTTCCGTTAAAAAGGGGCCATACGTTGATAGTAAGTTAATGCAAAAAGTATTGAAACAAAAAGAAATTGGGAGTAGTGAACCTATAAAAACATGGGCTAGAAGTTGTACTATCATACCGGATTTTGTCTCTCATACTTTTATGATTCATAACGGTAAAATATTTCACAAACTTTTTGTTACAGATGATATGGTAGGGCATAAGCTAGGAGAGTTTGCACAGACACGAACTTTTAGAGCACATGGGGGCGTGAAGAAAAAGGAGACCCCGCACGGTTAGTAAGTTGTAAAGATAAATATTTGTGTATTGCACTGAAAGGTTAAAGGTTATAGAACCATGGAATTTAGATCCTGTTATAAGTATGCTAGGATATCACCGCGAAAGGCAAGATATGTTATAGACCTTATTCGTGGTAAATCGGTTAACGATGCTTTAAGAATTTTAAGGGTAACGCATAAACGGGCATCTTACATGATTGATAAAGTGTTAAGGGCTGCAATAGCTACTGCAAACGAAAATTTAGATGTAGACGTTGATTCCCTGTGTGTAACACAGGCTTTAGTGGATTGTGCGCCTACCAGAAAATGGCAGCGTTGTAGACCCCGTGGTATGTCGGTACCCATTTTAAAACGTTCAAGTCACATAACAGTTGTTTTATCTAAAAAAAGTAAAGGTATAAAAGTTAATAGTATTAACAGTAAATAATGAGGAGATAAGATGGGTCAAAAGGTTTGCCCGATAGGCTTAAGGTTAGGTATTACTCAGGGATGGAAGTCTCTTTGGTATGCCGATAAAAAATCTTTTGGCACTTTGCTTGTAGAAGACCAGAAGATGCGAAAGGTAATTAAAAAAAATTATGGTTTTGCAGGTATCTCATTTATAGAGATAGAAAGAACCAGACAAGATGCAAAAGTAACGTTGCATACTGCACGTCCTGGTTTGATTATTGGCCGAAAAGGAGCAGAAGTTGATAAGCTTAAAGATGAGATACAAAAACTTATTGGTCGTGAGGTAGTTATAAAGATAAAAGAAATTACAAAACCTGAGCTTCAGGCGCAACTTGTTGCAGAAAGCATAGCTGAACAATTAGAAAAACGTGCTGCTTTTAGAAGGACTATGAAAAAAGCAATGGATGCTTCGATAGATGCAGGTGCAAAGGGTGTGAAGATCCGTGTAGCAGGACGATTGGGTGGGGCAGAGATTGCCAGAGCTGAAAAAATGACAACAGGAAGTATTCCTTTGCATACACTAAGGGCAGACATAGATTATGGTTTTGCAGAGGCCAAAACGACGTATGGAGTAATTGGGGTAAAAGTGTGGATTTACAAAGGTTTGGTTAGTTCCAATAAGGAGAAAAAATATGCGCCTGATGCCAAAGAGAGTGAAGTTCAGGAAGACGCAAAGGCAAAAAATTAAAGGAAATGCAACAAAGTGTAATACAGTAGCTTTCGGCGAATTTGGCATGCAATCTTTGGAGCCCGGATGGATTACAGCCCAGCAACTTGAGGCCGGAAGGGTATCTGCCTCTCAGTACCTTCCAAGAGAAGGCAAGTTGACTATTAGGGTTTTCCCTCACAAATCAGTAACATCAAAACCTATTGAAACCCGTATGGGTAAAGGTAAGGGAGAACCAGAGTTTTGGGTTGCAGTCGTGAAACCTGGAACTATTGTATATGAATTGAGTGGTATCAACGAAGAAATAGCAAGGCAGACATTTAACAGAATAGCTCATAAAATGCCTGTTAAAGTACGGCTTGTACAAAGGAGAAAGACAGTTTGAAGGCTAGTGAAATTAGAATTAAGTCTAGGCAGGAAATTTTAGATGAAATTGATGCTAGTAAAAGGGAATTATTAAATGTACGATTTCAATGGCAGGCTGGTGAAACTCGAAGTCCGGCACAGAGAAAAGATATACGAAAGAACATTGCAAGATTAAATACTATCCTTAAAGAGATGGATTTGGGTATAAATAAACATCTCAAAAAAGAAGGAGGAGTAAGTTAAAATGAGTGCTGGAAGCGAAAGAGGCAGAAAGAGGAAAATTGTTGGGATAGTGACAGGAAAGAAGATGCAGAAAACAATAACGGTTGAGGTACTGCGTTTAGTAAAACATCCCAGATATGGTAAGTATATAAAAAGATCTTCAATTTATAAGGCGCATGATGAAAATAATCAGGCAAAAGTTGGTGACAAGGTTGAGATTATTGAGATGAGGCCGTTAAGTAAAACAAAAAGTACAAAGCTAGTTCGTATCATTGATAAAGCAAAGATTTAAAATTATGTAGGGAATATTAAAATGATAATGGAACAAACAAAATTAGAAATTGCTGATAATAGTGGCGCTAAAAGGGCCAAATGTATAAAAGTTTTAGGTGGTTCTGGCAGAAGATATGCAACAGTTGGTGATATTATTGTGGCTGCGGTAAAGAAGGCGATTCCTGGTGGAGTTGTAAAAAAGGGAGAGGTTGTAAAAGGGGTAGTTGTGCGGACAAAAAAGAATGTACGAAGAGAAGATGGATCATATTTGAAATTTGATAAAAATGCCATTGTTATTATTGACAATGATGGTAACCCAAGGGGCACTCGTATATTCGGCGCAGTGGCTAGGGAATTAAGACAAAAGAACTTTATGAAGATAATATCTTTAGCAGCGGAAGTAGTTTAGACAGATTCGGTTAAAAGATAACTTAAAGTTAAATAATACTTTTGGAGATAGTTATGCATGTTTGTAAGAATGATTTAGTAGCTGTGATGTCTGGCAATGAAGCCGGTAAAACGGGAAAGGTTATAAAAGTATTACGAGAAAAAAATCGGGTTATATTAAAAGGTATAAAATTAGTTTATAAACATACAAAGCCAAGCCAAATAAATCCACAAGGTGGGAGAATACAAAAAGAGGCATCCATATCAATTGCGAATGTGCTACCTATATGCCAAAATAAAAATTGTGAAAAAAACGGCAAGGGGGTCAGAACAAAAAAGAAGATATTAGAAAATGGCAATAAGCTTCGTGTGTGTGTTAATTGCGGATCGGAAATAATATCGGCTGAATGAAGCTCAAGGATATAAATATGGTGAGATTATTAGAAAAATACCAGCAACAAGTAGTGTCACAGTTGATGAATAAGTTTAGCTATAAAAACAAATTATCTGTACCCAAGCTACAAAAGATTGTTGTTAATATGGGTATAGGGAGGGCAATAGAAAACAAAAAACTTGTGGAGGAGGCATCAAAACATCTATCTGTAATTACTGGACAAAAGCCTCTAATAACGAAGGCAAAAAAGGCTATAGCTGGATTTAAACTTCGCAAGGGGCAACATATTGGATGTAAGGTGACACTTCGTGGGAAAAGGATGTTTGAGTTTTTAGACCGTTTGATCAGTATCGTATTGCCGAGAATAAAAGACTTTCGGGGCCTTTCACCAAAGGCATTTGATGGGCGTGGAAATTATACCTTAGGTCTTACAGAACAGATTGTATTTCCAGAAATAAACATTGATACGGTTGAATTTGTTCAAGGTATGGATATTACACTGGTAATCACGGGTAATTCAAACGCACAATCGTGTGAGTTATTAAAATTGTTAGGTATGCCTTTTAGGTCAGAATAAGGAGTATTAATGGCAAGAAAATGTCTGATAGAAAAGTCGAAAAAAGAACCTAAATACAAGACGAGGAAGTATAACAGATGCAAGTTATGTGGCCGTCGCAGAGCTTATTATAGAAAATTTCAAATTTGTAGGCTTTGCTTTAGACAGCTTGCTTCAAAGGGTGAGATTCCAGGAGTAAAGAAAGCAAGTTGGTAGAAATATAAAAAATAAGATTTAGATATTGTATTAAATAAAGGAAGATAATAATGTGTATGACTGATCCGATTTCTGACATGCTTACGTGTGTTAGAAATGCAAGCGTAATTATGAGAGAAAGCGTAGACGTACCTTCGTCTAAGGTTAAGAAGGCAATAGTAAAGTTGTTAAAGGAAGATGGTTTTATAAAGGATTATAAAGAGATATCCATTGATGAAAAGCAACCAACAATTAGAATTTATCTAAAGTATGGTCCTTTAAAACAGCAAGTGATAAATAGAATTGAGAGGGTGAGTAAATCGAGTAGGCGGATTTATAAGAAAGTAGATGAAATTGAGAAAATTTTAGGTGGAATTGGGACAGCGATATACTCTACATCAAAAGGGATTATTAGCGACAAAGAATGTAGAAAATTAAAAGTGGGTGGTGAGCTTCTTTGTATTGTGTCATAGGTGTTTTGTTTGGATAGAGGATTTAAAATGTCACGAATAGGAAGACAAACAATTAAGGTTCCGAGCGATGTTAAAGTTACAATAAGTGGTAATATTGTGAATATTGAAGGTCCAAAAGGTAAGTTAAACCAGCCCTTTCATCCTGATATTACAGTGGAATATAACCAACAAGATAAACAAATATTAGTTAAAAGATCTTCAGACGAAAAATATTATAAAGCATTGCATGGATTAACTCGGGCACTTATATCAAATATGGTTTTAGGTGTGACTAAAGGTTATTCTAAAAATCTCGAAATTGTTGGACTTGGATATAATGCTAAAGTGCAAGGTAAAGATCTTGTATTATCGCTCGGATATACTCATCCAGTTACTATGGAGGTTCCAAAAGGGATAAAGGTGGATATTACAAATCCAACAAACCCCGCAAAATTAACAATTTCAGGTCCTGATAAACAGATGGTGGGACAGTTTTCAGCGGTGATAAGGGAAGTAAAGCCACCTGAACCATACAAAGGGATGGGGATTAAGTATGAAGGTGAAGTTATTAGAAGGAAGGCTGGAAAGGCATTTACATCTGGTGCAGCATAGTAGTTAGTTTATTAATGGGCATTAACTATGAATCGTATAAAAGAAAAATTACGCAAAAGAATAAGACGTCACATTAGAACAAGACGTAAAGTAGTTGGGACCAACGAAAGACCGCGTTTAAGCGTCTATAGAAGTTTAAAGCATATCTATTGTCAAATTATTAATGATATCGAAGGAAAGACTCTGGTAGCTGCATCAACACAATCTCCTGATATCCGTACTCAGATTCAGTATGGAGGAAATATAAAGGCTGCAGAGATTGTAGGAAAAAAGATTGCAGAAGAAGCGAAAAAAAAAGGTATAATAAAAGTTGTATTTGATAAAAGCGGCTATAAGTATCATGGCAGGATAAAGGCTTTAGCTGAAAGTGCAAGAAAGCACAGTTTGAGTTTCTAAAGTTTTGATTCTTACAAGGAGATTCATTTGGCACGTCTGGAAGAACCTATAAATTTAGAAGAAACAGTTGTAAAGATTAACCGCTGTACAACCGTAACAAAGGGTGGTAAATCTATGAGTTTTAGTGCCCTTGTGGTTGTTGGTGACAAAAAGGGAAGTGTTGGTATCGGGTTTGGTAAGGCGCGAGAGGTGCCTAATGCTGTTAATAAAGCGGTTAAAGAAGCTAAAAAACAGCTAGTTAAAATTCCGTTAAAAGGTGATACGATACCACATACCGTATGGGGAAGATATAAGGCTGCAAATGTATTCTTAAAGGCTGCTTCACCTGGGACGGGAATTAAAGCCGGTGCTTCGGCGCGAGCTGTACTTGAGTTGGCAGGAATAAAAAATATTTTAACAAAATGTTATGGTAAGAAGAACCCGCTTAATGTTGTTAAAGCAACTTTAGCAGGATTAACTGCTCTAAGGACAAAAGAAGAGATAGAAGAGTTAAGGGGAGTAAAAATAGAATGAATCTCGCCGATGTAAAAGCAATACCTTTTGATAGAAAACGTAAGAAGAGAGTGGGTCGTGGTAGAGGGTCAGGGATGGGAAAGACCTCATGTAGAGGTGGTAAAGGGGCAACTGCAAGATCAGGTAATGAAACATCGATACAATTTGAAGGTGGACAAACTCCGCTCTTTCGCCGTTTACCAAAAAGAGGTTTTAATAATCCATTTAAAAAGAAGTATACGATTGTCAATATAAAAGATATTGCGCAGTTTGATAAAGGAACTGTTGTAGATGCAAAAAGGTTAAAAGAAGCTGGGATTATAAAGAAGGTTTTAGACGACGGTATAAAAGTATTGGGTGATGGTGAAATTAAAAATTCTGTGACTGTAGTGGCAAACAAATTTAGTATGACTGCAGCAGAAAAGATAAAAGCAGTTGGTGGAGAAGTAAAGATCATATCATGATTGAACAATTTGGAAACATATTTAGAATTCCAGAATTACGCAAAAAGGTATTAATAACCCTAGGCTTAATTGCTTTGTGTCGTATTGGGGTTTATATACCAATTCCGGGAATTGACACAACAGTATTAAAATCATATTTTAATCAATTTACACAAACTGGTGTCGGACAGTTATTGGGATTGGTAGATATGTTTGCTGGTGGCGCTTTAGCTTCTGGCGCAATATTTGGTTTAGGGGTAATGCCTTACATTAGTGCGTCCATTATTTTTCAACTTTTAGTTGGTGTCATACCATATTTAGAAAAATTGCAAAAAGAAGGTGATGCCGGCCGGAAAAAAATTAATCAATATACGCGACTTACTACAGTTGGACTATGTCTCTTTCAGGCATTTATTATGACAAGAACACTTTATACTGTTGAGTTCAACGGTGTTCCTGTTATTCCTGTCTATCTTCAGGGTGTTGGATTTCAGATGATGGCTGCCCTTCTTTTAACAACAGGTACAATGATAATGATGTGGATTGGAGAGCAAATCGAAGAGCATGGAATTGGCAGTGGAATTTCAATAGTAATTATGGTTGGTATCATTGATCGTTTGCCATCGGCTTTCTCTCAAGTAATGCAAAATTTCACATTTTCTGTAACTCCATCTGAGCATCAAATCGGTATCGTAAAACTATTAGTTCTTATAGGTATGTTTCTTGCCATTGTTGGTGGAGTCATATATATTACCCAGGGTCAAAGACGTATACCTGTGCAGCAGGCAAAACATACACGCGGAAGAAAGGTGTATGGTGGGCAGAGACATTACTTACCTCTTCGTGTGAATCAGGCTGGTGTGATGCCAATTATATTTGCGCAATCCTTGTTAATCTTTCCTGCCGCCATTATGCAGGGCATCCAAGTTAGGTTTGATCCAGGGAGTTTTGGCTATTGGATTACTTCTCGCCTATCAGAAGTTTTGCAAGGTGGGGTAATTTATGTTATGCTTTATATACTTCTTATAACGTTTTTCTGCTATTTTTGGACTGCTATTCAATTCAATCCAAAGGAAATGTCAAGTAACATGAAAGATTATGGAAGTTTTATTCCAGGAATCAGGCCGGGACAAAGAACTTCAGAATATCTGGAAGGAATTATGGGCAAGATAACGTTGGCTGGTGCAGCTTTTCTGGCATTAATAGCAATTTTGCCTAAACTCGTAGCGGGTGGTTTTGAACTTAACCGTGCTATAGCTGGTTTTTATGGCGGTACGGGGTTGCTTATTATTGTTGGTGTAGCACTTGATATGGTTCAAAGGATTGAATCACACATGATTATGAGGCAATATAGCGGGTTTTTAAGTGGTGGTACCCGAATCAGAGGAAGAATGGGATGAGGATTGTATTTCTTGGTCCTCCCGGTGCAGGTAAAGGTACACAAGCTGAAACTATAAGTAAAGGAAAAAAAATACCCCATATATCTTCTGGTAATTTGCTAAGAGAAGCAGTTGAGACTGGCACCGATACAGGTATGAAGGCGAAATATTATATAGAAAAAGGGTTATTAGTACCCGATCAGATAGTTGTTGACATCATTAAAGACCGTATAGTAAAAAAAGATTGTAAGACTGGTTATATTTTAGATGGGTTCCCAAGGACACTTTCTCAAGCAAAAGTGTTGGATGAAACGCTAAAAAATCTTGGGGATAAATTAGATTTGGTTTTTTATTTCTCTGTATCAGAGGAAAGTGTAGTTCTCAGATTGTCTGGTAGGCGGCTTTGCGGAATCTGTGGAACAAACTATCATGTAGAATTCGTTCCATCGTCGAAAGATGGAATTTGTGATAAGTGTGGTGGGAAGTTGAACCAACGTGCAGATGATAAACCTGAAACAGTGTTAGAAAGATTAAGGGTTTATCATGAACAGACAGAGGATTTAATTACGTATTATAAAAAGAAAAGTATTTTGAAACAAATTTCAAGTGACGCCGGTATAGAAGCGATTACAAAAGAAGTGTCGGATATTATTAATTGTACATTGCAAAAAAAACCATTGATTAGCCGCGGAGTAGTTTGAGTTGATAGTTCGTAAATCGCCCAGAGAAATCGAAATAATGAGGGCAGCGGGCAAGATTGTAGCGAATTCATTAAGATTAGCCAAAGAGATTGCTAGTAAAGATGTAACGACAGATTATATAAATACAGAGATTGAAAAATTTATTGTAAGACAGGGTGGAATACCGATTTTTAAGGGCTATAGAGGATTCCCGAAAAGTATATGTACTTCTATAAATGAAGAAGTTGTACATGGTATTCCAGGACAGAGAAAGTTGCGGAATGGAGACATTCTTAGTATAGATGTTGGAGTTGGTTATCGTAAATACGTTGCTGACGCAGCATTGACAATACCAATAGGGGAAATTACTGCTGAAGCTCAAAGGCTGCTTGATGTTTGTGAAAAGTCCCTTTGTCTAGCAATTAAAGCAATAAAATCAAATGAAATGCTGTCTATAATTTCAAGAACAATACAGGAGTACGTCGAGGATAATGGTTATTCTGTTATTAGAAATTATACAGGCCATGGTATTGGAAGATGTATGCATGAAGACCCACAGGTACCAAATTTTGTAAGCAAAGCGTTATTGGATGCGGATGAAATATTGATGCCGGGGGTTACGATTGCAATCGAACCAATGATATGTGTGGGTAAATACGATACTGAAGTATTAAATAATAAATGGACGGTTGTGACTAAGGATAGAAAATTATCTGCTCATTTTGAACACACAATTGTGGTCACTGAAGATGGAGCAGATGTTTTAACAATATAAAAAATCTTAATTATTTCTTTTAAAAATGCCAAAAGAAGAACCAATTAGAGTAGAAGCGACTGTTAGGGAAGCACTTCCCAATGCGATGTTTTGGGTAGAATTGCAGAACGGTCATAAAGTACTAGCTCATGTTTCCGGGAAGATGCGGATGCACTTTATCAAGATATTACCTGGTGATAAAGTGACAATCGAAATGTCGCCATACGATCTTGATAAAGGTAGAATTATATATAGACAAGTTTAATTTTTACTCAATAATCGAGTATTAAGTATTATAGGATGATAAAATATGAAGGTAAGATCGTCTGCTAAGCGAATTTGTGAAAACTGTAAGATAGTAAGAAGGAAAAATATAGTTCGCGTAATCTGTACAAATCCTCGCCATAAACAGAGGCAAGGGTAATAATATTGTTTAAAGTCTGACTTAGTAAAAACAAAAGAAAGGAATTGTTAAATGCCGAGAATTGCCGGAAATGATATTCCTGCAAACAAAAGGATAGTTATAGCGCTTACTTATATTTATGGGATTGGAAAGGCTTTATCACAAAAGATATTAAAAGATCTAAATATAAATGAGAGCGTACGAGCTAAAGACCTTCATGAAGACCAATTGAGCATGTTGGGCGCGTATATTGAAAAGAATTTTTCCATTGAAGGCCAGTTGCGTAGGCAAGAAATGCAGAATATTGTTCGTATGAAAAGTATTAATTGTTATCGTGGTTTACGCCACAAAACTGGTCTGCCAGTGAGAGGACAAAGAACAAGAACAAATGCACGCACAAGAAAAGGTCGCAAAAAGACCGTGGCGGGAAAGAAAAGTGTAAAAGAACTGGGTTAGTTTGATACTGTTTCATTTCCATGATTGAGCAAGGCTACTTAAATGGGAATAACTGCAGAAAGCAAAGAAACAATTGAGGAGATATTAAAATCCAGCAAAGAGTTGTTAAAAAACCTTGCGCTAGATATTAACCAAACAGGTGATGAACGGGAAATAAAAAAGTTCAATGAAGTAATAGGATTTTGTGAGCAAGTTATAAGAATTGTTGATACTTATTCACAAAACAAAGAAATTATATTTCTTGACTGTTCTTGTGGTAAATCATATTTATCTTTTGCACTAAATTATATACTTTCTGAACGGTATAATATAAATACATTTTTTTACGGAGTGGATACCAATAAAATACTGATTGATAAATGCAATCATATTAAAGAGCGTCTCGGATACAGAAATATGCATTTTATCAATTCTAGAACTATAGATGCTCAACCAGAAAAACAAATTGATATTGTGATTGCTTTGCATGCGTGTGACATTGCAACAGATGAAACAATTGCTAAAGGTATTAAATTAGGGGCAAAATATATAATAGTGGTTCCGTGTTGTGAAAACCAGATACGTGGTCGTTTAAAAATTGGACATCCACTGGTTGATTTAACGGATTTTGGACTTTTAAGATATCGTTTTGCCGACATTCTAACTGAGGGTTTAAGGGCACAATTTCTTACCGGTGCTGGTTATCATGTTAAACTTGTTGAGGTTGTATCTCCTAAATATACTCCGAAAAATTTAATGATTATAGCTAGAAGAAAAAAAGGAAACAGAAAATATAATATGGATAAATATAAAAGACTAGACGAGATGTTTAATGCCAAATTTATATTAAAAAATTATTTTAATGATTGTTAGCAAAATCGAAATAGTCGGTTAACGCAACTATAAATTGAGATATTTAATTTAATACAAGGGGATGAAAATCAAATATGACAACTGTTGGTAAGAAAAAAATAAGACGTAATGTTACACGGGCTATAGCAAACATTAAAGCTACTTTTAATAATACGTATGTAACAATATCAGACGTTAATGGTGAAACCATATGTTGGGCAAGTGCTGGCACAGTCGGTTTTAAAGGTTCGCGCAAGAGCACACCCTTTGCCGCTCAAAAAGCAGCTACAAGTGCTGCTGACAAAGCAAAGAAGTACGGTGTTCAGGAAATTGAAATAAGGGTAAAAGGACCCGGTCCCGGACGAGAATCTGCTATCACAGCACTTCAATCGTCGGGTTTGAGTTTGAAAGCAATTGAAGATGTGACACCACTTCCTCATAACGGATGTAGGCCAAGAAAAAAACGCAGAGTATAATTAAGTTTTAAAAGAAGTTTAAGAAAGGACTGATATGGCAAGATATATAGGACCGCAATGTAGATTGTGTAGAAGAGAGGGCGAAAAGTTATTCCTTAAAGGAATAAGATGTGATACGGTAAAGTGTGCAGTTACAAAGCGAAAGTACCCTCCCGGTCAGTTTACTTGGGGCAGAGGTAAATTATCAAAATATGGTATCCAGTTTAGAGAAAAGCAGAAAACCAAGCGTTTTTATGGGATGTTAGAGAGACAATTTCAAAACTATATTCAAAAGGCAGAAAGACAAAAAGGGAATACAGGGGAAAGTCTTTTGATTATGTTAGAGAGAAGGTTGGATAATGTTTTGTATCTGCTATCTTACGCTCCTTCTAGAAAAGCCGCAAGACAGATTATTCGACATGGTCATATAACAGTAAATGATAAAAAAGTAAATATTCCTTCTTACCTTGTAAGAGTTGGCGATGTTATAAAACCAAAGAACTGTGAAACGAGTTTGAATATTATTAAAGCAAATATTGAATTATTAAAGGGCAGAAATATTTCTGCATGGATTGAATCAAGAGCGGATGTACCTGAAGGAGTAGTAACGCAACTTCCTACAAGGGAAGATGTTTCAATTTCTGTACAAGAACAGTTAATTATAGAACTGTGTTCTAAATAAAAAATTTTGTCGTTTAAATTCATTCCACAATTGTAAAGTCAACAGATGCAATTAACATTGCCGCACAGAGTTTTGTTTTTCTTTGGATAATATCAAAAAATTTAATTTATTTATTTTGAAATCCCTTATTAACTAGATTAGGGGGGAAAATATGCGAATAAGGTGGAGAGGTCTTGAACTTCCAGTCCGTGTAGATGTGGAAAAAGAGACTTTGACCGATAAATATGGCAAATTTATAGCAGCTCCTTTTGAACGTGGTTTTGGTCATACTATTGGGAATAGTTTACGTAGAATTTTACTTTCTTCATTGGAGGGTAGTGCTGTTGTATCAGTTAAAATAAATAATATCACTCATGAATTTACACATATTCCGGGTGTTGTAGAAGATGTAACAGATATAATGTTGAATATCAAAAGTCTTGTTGTAAAACCACACACTGACCAGCCTAAAATAATTAAGATTGAGGCAAATAAAAAAGGCGAAGTAAAAGCAAATGATATTATAACAGATGGTAATGTAGAGATTATAAATGGGGATTTACATATTGCCACCCTTTCAGAGGACACAAATTTTAAAGTAGAAATGGAAGTGAGAAAGGGACGTGGCTATGTGACTGCTGAAGAAAATGAACCCGAGGAACAAGAAGTTGGACTAATAGCTGTGGATTCGTTATTCTCGCCAGTTAGAAATGTTTGTTATAAAATTGAAGAAACACGTGTTGGCAGACGTACAAATTACGATAGGCTCATTATGGAAATATGGACGAACGGTGTAGTATCTTCAGAGATGGCACTCGTTGAGGCAGCGAAAATTTTGAGAAAACATTTGAATCCGTTTGTACAATACTTTGATATTGGTCGTGAATTACAACAAATTGAAAAAAGGATGGGAATTGAATCGGTTCCGCAAATATCTGAAGAAGAGCTTAATAAAAAACTAGCTATGCCTATAAGTGAATTAGATCTTTCAGTAAGAGCATCTAATTGCCTTGAAACTGCAGACATAAAAACAGTGGGTGCTCTTGTAGCAAAAACTGAAGAACAACTTCTAGAGATTAAAAATTTTGGTAAAACTACATTGAAAGAAGTAAAGAATAAATTGACACAACTCAATTTAACTATAGGAATGGCTGTGACAAATAAGCAAATGTAAAAGGAAAGGATAATTATGAGACACAGGATGAGAGGAAGACATTTATCAAGAACTGGTGCACATAGAAAGTCGTTAAGGCAGAACATTACTAATAGCCTTCTTACATATGGAAGAATTATTACAACACTTGAAAAGGCTAAAGAGACACGCTCATTTGCAGAGAAGATAATCACAGTCGCTAAAAAAGGACTATTAAAAAAGGATACTGATAAACCAGGATATATACATTGTTATCGTCAGGCAATTTCAAGTCTAAGAAATACTGATGTTGTAAAAAAGCTATTTGGAGAAGGACAATGGCGTGAAACTGGTGGCATTGCACAAAGATTTATGAATCGAAATGGTGGATATACAAGAATATTAAAATTATCAGGAACTCGATTAGGTGTTTTATCAGGTAGTAACGTTGGGAAAATACCAGAGCTTGAATATAAAATGGATGGCAGGGATAGAAAATTACGAATGCTAGGAAGGCGACTCAATGATAATGCTTCAAGAGTAATTTTTGAATTAGTTGAAGGTATATCAGCTGAAACGCAGCAAGCGGAGGAAATCAAACCAAAAGTTACTACACCATAATGAAATTATTTCGTTGTTTGTTAAAGTAAAATATCTTTACCCTTCTGCTTTAGTTAAGTAGAAGGGTTTTTTTATCCAAAAAGAAAATTGTGTTAAATAAACGTCTTGTACTTGCATCAAACTCGCCAAGGCGGGTTGCTTTATTAAAATTATTAGGATATTATTTCGAAGTTATACCACATGAGATAGATGAATGCATTTATAGCGATGTTTCACCGACTGAGTTGGTGCAGAATCTTGCCTTCCTGAAAGCTAATGATGTTGCCAGAAAAGTGGAAAACGCTATAGTTATAGGTGCAGATACGATTGTTTTACATGACATGTGTGTTTTGGGTAAACCTAAAGATACAATTGATGCCAGAAGAATACTTTCGAAACTTTGCAATTCAGAACATGATATTATTTCTGGTGTATGTATAATAGATGTACCATCAAAAAAGAAATTGTTGCGGATTGAGCGGACACACATTAAAATGAAGAACGTATCAGAAAAAGAAATTGAGAAGTATGTTAGCTCTGGTGAACCAATAGACAAAGCTGGTGCGTATGCTATTCAAGGTGAAGGGGGAAAGTTTATTGAAAAAATTGATGGCAGCTATTCAAACGTAGTTGGTTTGCCTTTAGAAGCTGTACAAGAAATGCTTAATAAACTTATAAAAGATACAAATGCCTAGAAATTTTAGTTGGCTGATAAAAGAAGAGATTGCTGGTATGGCAAGACCTATGCCAATTGTGGCAGACCTTGAATTTCTTAAGGACAATGGAATCGAGGCAATAGTATCATTAACCGAAATACCTTTGCATAAGACTTTGATAGAAGAATTTGGATTTGAGTACAAACACATTCCTATTGCCGACCTTGCAACGCCAACTCAGGAACAAATTGAGGAGTTTGTAAATTTTATAAACAATCTTGCATCTTCAAAGAAGAAAATTGTTGTCCATTGTGAGGCTGGGATTGGCAGGACGGGTACTATGCTAGCCTGCTATCTTGTAAGCAAGGGTCATAGCGCAAGAAAGGCTATCTCAGAAGTACGTGAGAAAAGACCAGGATCAATTGAAACGATGGAACAAGAGGATACTATTATAAAGTATGAAGAAAGACTTTCAAAGAAACGTAATAATTAACTATCATTATTGTGAGAAATATATCAAATATTGTTGCACTGGAAATTATTAATCTACGTGCTTTTTGGTAAAGTGTTCGTGTGCAATGATAGCTGCACCTAAAGCTGTAGTGATCTGCGGATCAGGTGGAACGTGTAAAACCATCCCTAATTCTTGTTCCAACGCTTTCTTTAGTCCTTGATTAAAGGCAGGACCTCCGTCAAAAAATACTGATTCTTTAACACCGACCTTCTTGACCATTGTTCCTAGCCGTTTAGCTATAGATTTATGAATGCCGGCAATGATATCTTCTACCCGTCTTCCTTGAGATAATAGTGAAATGACCTCAGATTCGCCGAAAACTGTGCACAAGCTATTTATGTCTGGTATGTCCTCTGCCCGTTCGGACAGTATTCCTAACTCGTCCAACTCCACCTCTAGGACACGACTCATAACTTCCAAGAATCTCCCCGTTCCGGCAGCGCATTTGTCGTTCATGGCAAAATCCACCATTATACCATTATTGTCCAAGGCGATTACCTTGCAATCCTGTCCGCCAATATTAATAAGGGTTCTTACGTTTACCTTCTTACTCATGAGCCATTTGGCTGCCTTAGCGTTAGCGGTTATTTCTGTCATAATTTCATTGGTCAGAATCATCCTGCGACCGTATCCTGTGGCTACAGTATATTCAATTTCATCTTCTTTTAGATTATAATCTTCCAGCATCTCATCAAATAATAGCTTCACAGTCCTCTTGCAATTAGTTCCTGTGGAGGATATCTTTGAGCCAAGGATAGTGTGTCCCCGCATTATTACGATTTTTGTAGTTGTTGAACCTATATCAATACCTGCTACTGTATTCATAATTGCATATGATAACCGTTCTAGGTAATTAGGGCAAGGTAAAAGACAACCCATAATTATTGAAATAGTTTTGAAAAATAACATAGATTGTTGAAAATTAAATATTTTATTTACAACTCATTTTCATTGACAATAAAGGTTTTATTAGTAAAATATGTACATACAATCAATAACGTAGATAATAGGCTTACTGAATAAAATAAAATTAATATCTTATAAAGCTGCTACGGTTTTCGTTGCGGCTTTTTTATTTGTGAAAAGTCCATGTACATTAATAATAATGTATGGCACATTTAAGGAGTAACATGACACAGCTAGTAAGAGACGATATACGTAATGTTGCAATTATTGCCCATGTTGATCATGGTAAGACTACACTTGTGGATCAATTGCTTAAGCAGAGCGGTACATTTAGGTCTAATCAGCAGATTCAAAATGTAGAAAGGATCATGGACTCTAATGACTTGGAACGTGAACGGGGTATTACTATCCTGGCAAAGAATACTGCCATTAACTATAAAGGGGTAAAGATTAACATTATTGACACACCTGGACATGCCGACTTTGGAGGTGAAGTTGAACGTGTTCTAAAGATGGCCGATGGTGTCTTACTGCTGGTGGATGCCGCTGAAGGAACCATGCCACAGACAAGGTTTGTACTTCGTAAGGCGTTGGGTTATAATTTGAGACCCCTTGTGGTAATCAATAAAATCGATAGACCTGAGGCTCGTTGTATGGAAGTGCTTGATGAGGTATTTGATCTTTTTGTTGAACTCAATGCAACCGATGAACAACTTGATTTTACTGTTATTTATGCTAGTGGACGTGAGGGTTATGCAAAGATGTTACTGGAGGATAACGATAAGGATATTATTCCTCTACTTGAAACAATATTACATTATATTCCAAAGCCAAATGGTGATCCGAACGCACCCTTACAAATGCAGATAACTTCACTTGATTATAATGATTATGTAGGTCGAATTGGTATCGGTAGAATCTTTGCTGGAAATATTAACGTGGGTCAGCAAGTTGCCAGAATAGACAAAAATGGTATACAAACAACACACAGGGTGGCAGAGTTGTTTACCTTTACTGGATTGGGAAGGCAGCCAATAAAATCAGCCAGTGCAGGAGATATCGTTGCCTTGACAGGAATTGAGAATATAGACATAAGCGATACGATTGCCTCTGTAGAAAATCCCCAGGCACTGACAAAAATTAGTATTGATGAACCTACACTCTCAATGATATTTTCGGTTAATAATTCTCCTTTCTGCGGTCAGGATGGCAAATATGTTACCAGTAGAAATCTGCGTGAAAGGCTTCATAGAGAGATTCGATCAAACGTAGCTCTTAAAGTGGAAGATACTGAGACACCGGATGCCTTGCGTGTTTCGGGGCGTGGACTTCTACATCTCTCCGTATTAATTGAAAATATGCGTCGAGAAGGTTATGAATTGCAGGTCTCGAAACCAAAAGTAATTTTCAAGGAATTGGATGGACAAAAAGCTGAACCTATTGAGTATGTCGTAATTGATGTGCCAAGGGAGTATGAAGGGCAAGTGATTTCTATGTTAGGTGCACGGAAGGGTGAGATGCTCAGCATGGATACAGATAAGAATGTTACTCATTTTGAGTTTAAAGTTCCTTCCCGTGGTTTGATTGGTTTAAGAAATCGCTTGTTAAGCTCAACACGTGGAGAAGCTGTGATATATCATAATTTTTATGAATATGAACATTACAAAGGCGATATTGCTCATCGCATACAGGGGGTGTTAATTTCCATGGCTTTGGGTGAAGTAACCGCTTATGCACTGGATGGTTTGCAGGATAGAGGTACAATGTTTGTAAAACCAGGAGTTCGTGTATATGAAGGAATGATAGTGGGTGAACATTGTGAACAGAACGATATTAGTGTTAATGTTATTAGGGCAAAAAAGGCGACTAACATTCGTTGTGCAACAGCCGAAAAAGGGATTAAACTTCAACCTCCAAAAGATTTTACGCTGGAGATGGCACTTGAATATATCGAAGATGATGAGTTGGTGGAGATTACTCCAAAAACATTTCGGTTAAGGAAAAAACTTCTCACTGAAAACGAACGTAGAACTATTAGAAGACAGCAGGTCTTGGAACCAGTAGTTACGTCCACAGAAAAGACATAAAGGCGGATTATTTAAAAATATAAAAATAAACAAAAAAAGCAGGCTTTTTAGGCCTGCTTTTTTGTTGGTACTTATGTAACTATTGTCTATTTGTTGACGATATTCTTGAAATCCTGTCCAGCAGTAAATTTTACCGCTTTACTGGCCTTGATGTTGATTACAGCGCCAGTTTGAGGATTTCTTCCTTTACGTGCTTTTCTAGTTCTTACGGAGAATGTACCAAATCCAATTAAACGGACTTCTTTGCCTTTCTTAACTCCACTCTTTATGCCGCTCAAAACTGCATTCACAGCTTTTTCTCCACAAGCCTTTGATACCTCACACTCCTTTGCTACTGCTTCGATTAATTCCTGCTTATTCATCCACTACCCTCCTTTCAAAAAATGGTTTAATATGGTATGAACACGATAAGTAAAGATAATATGAATCAGGCTTAGAATACATAAAACGGGCGTATGAATCAAGCATTTTTTGGAATATTTTTAAATAATATTATTTTTTCAGTTAATTGTAATCTGTGGCTTTGAATGTTATTCATCAATCTAATGTCATTTTCTCAAGCGCCTCTTCGTCTAGAATATGGACGTTAAATTCCTTTGCCTTGTCTAGCTTACTACCTGGATCTTCACCTACAACAAGATAATCTGTCTTTTTGCTCACGCTTGATATAACTCGCCCACCTAAGTATTTAATAAGAGTTTCAGCTTCTTTGCGGGAATATTTTTTTAATGTCCCAGTAATAACAAAAGATTTTCCGAAAAACTTTCGATTTTTGGCTGTTTTTTGGGTTGCAAGTTTTTTGGTATTAACACAGTCGGCTTTAAGTTTTTCAATAAGGACTTGTGTATGCTTGTTTTGAAAAAAGTCAACAATACTCTTTGCGACAACAGGTCCAATTTCATAGATGCCTTCTAATTCGACTTGAGTCGCTTTTGCCAATTCATCCAAAGAATCATAGTGTTCAGCCAGAACTTCTGCAGTATGAGAACCGACATTGTGAATACCAAGTGCACATATCAGGCGATCTAAATCACGCTTCTTGCTTTCTTCAATAGCGTGTATCAAGTTTGACGAGGACTTTTCTCCCATGCGTTCCAAATTTACAAGGTCGCCGTACTTTAAATTATATATATCAGAATAATCTTTTAAGAAACCTTTGTCAACCAATTGTTCAACGAGTGCCGGGCCCAGTCCTTCTATATCCATTGCATCCCGGCTTGCAAAGTATTGAATGCGTCTTTTTACCTGTGCCTGACAGAATGGATTGTGGCAACGCAGGTACACCTCTGTGTCGTCTCTGACAACCTTTTCTTTGCATTCCGGGCAGATGGAAGGCTCTGTAAAAGGTGTTTCTGTTCCTTTCCGTTTTTCTTTTAACACGGTTACGACCTGTGGAATAATTTCGCCTGCTTTTTGCAATACGACATGATCTCCAACACGTATATCTTTCCTGTGAATTTCATCAAAATTGTGGAGGGTGGCACGACTTACAGTGGTTCCAGCAAGTGATACAGGAGTAAGATTGGCTACTGGTGTAAGCGTACCTGTCTTTCCAACCTGCACAACAATCTGTTCAATCTTTGTAACTGCCTGTTCTGGTTGAAATTTATAAGAGATTACCCAGCGAGGTGACTTGCTCGTAGCACCTAATTGATCATGAAGGGCGAGCGAATTAACCTTTACGACCATTCCATCAACCATGTAATCAAGCTCCCTGCGCCGTTTGTCCCATTCACTGCAGTAACGTATTACCTCTTCAACATTCTTGCATAATCTGGTATGAGGGTTTACAGGCAACCCAAATCCACGGATAAAATTCAAACACTGCATATGTGTTTTAAAATCCATTCCCTCTAAATATCCTATGGCATAGGTAAAGATGCATAAATGCCTTTTAGCTGTAATTCGTGGGTCAAGAAGTTTGAGTGAACCGGCAGCAGCATTTCTTGGATTGGCAAACTGAAGTTCTCCCGTTTCTTCTCTCTCTTCGTTAAGTCTCTGAAATTCTTTATTTGGCAGGTAAATTTCACCCCTGATTTCTAAGATGGAAGGAATTTTTTGTTTTTTGGCTGAGGTCTCTAATTTCAAAGGGATTTGATGGATTGTCCTGAGGTTTGCAGTTACATCGTCTCCCTTAAAACCGTCTCCTCTGGTGGCGCCTCGTACAAACAAACCATTTTCATACCAGAGAGCAATTGCCACACCATCGATCTTTAACTCAACAACGTATTCAATATCTTTATGAGCATCAATCTCAGCCATGCGTTTTATGCGATGGTCGAATTCCTTCAACTCTTCATCTGAGTAAGTATTGTCAATGCTCAACATGGGGAGCTTATGTTCTACAGTAGGGAATTGAGTAAGTGGTTCTCCGCCTACTCGTTGGGTTGGAGAATCAGGTGTAATGAGTTCGTGGTGTAATTTTTCAAGGTGCCGTAATTCTTTTAAAAGCTGGTCATATTCGTAGTCGGTAATTTCCGGATTATTTTCTACATAATATTTTCTGTCATGGTATCGGATTGTTTCTCGGAGTTGTTCAACTTTTTCTTTAATAGTTGATGTCATGTTTCTTGAGGAATGAAGTGAATTTTGTAATAACCTTTATGTAGACGAGTAAATAAGAGGTTTAGAAGTAGACTAAGTATACCACAATTTGTATGCATGTCAACGCATCTGTTTAAAGGTATAAATCACTTGACTTTATATTGTATTTATAATACACTCAAAAAAAGAAAATATTTGGTACAACTCCCATTATAATAAATTCTTACGAATTTAATAAAATATTCTGAGAATGGAGTAAAAAATATATGACAAAAGGAAGTGACTCAAGGGAGTTTTTTGAGATATTTAAGACGCCATTGAAAGTAGAGGAGGACGAAAAGAAAGAAGTTAAGCATATTACTGAATCAACTGATGTAAGTTCTAAGCAAAAACTTCCCACAACGGAAGACAAACCAGTTACCAAGCCCGGCGCTTCAAGTCAAGATGCTTTAGGATGGATCAAAAGTACTCGTCTAGAAGACACAGCTTTTAAGGGAAAGACTGAAACGCCAAAAGCGCCTCAGTCTATTTATACTCAGCCTAAAACTGAACATATTCAACGTAAAGACGAGTTAGTATTACGGCAAGAGACACTGATTATTGGCGTTATTGCGGTGACATTTTTGACTATTGCATGTTTTTTTATCGGATACAAGGTTGGATACAACAAAGGCATAACGGGTCAAGCAACAGAAGAATGGCTAGAAACAATAGAACCGCAGGATGCAAAAAAGACTCCCTTTGGGCAATCCAAGTCTTCTGAGGGCACTCAGAAGGCAGTAACTAAAGCTGCACCAATAAAGACAGAAAAACAAGCAGAAAAAATTACGCCTATTATAAAAGATAAGTGGACATTACGTGTGGTTTCATATAAAAATACCAAGGAAAATATTGGAAAGGCAAAAGAGATAGCAGGAAAACTCCAGGATGCATTAGGCTATAGTACGTTTGTTGTAAATACTGGCAAGGAACTTTTTATTTGTATAGGTGAATTTGAATCAAACGATGATGCTGATTTGATTGCTGCGCAAAAGGCGGTAGCAGGATTCAAATATGAGAATAGAACACAATTTGAGGGATGTTATCCCGTGCGTATGAGATAGAATATAGGAGGATACATGAGTATTGATAAAAGTTTGAAAATGAAAGGTAAATTGGTAAGGCCGAGAAATGTATATACGAGGATAGAGCGCATCAAGATGCTTAAAGAAGCGGGAAAATGGAATCCAGCAATGTCAGTATTTGGTATTCCTAAGGTAAAAGCTGTTAAGTTGAAACGAAAAGGAAAATCAGAGAAAAAGGCTGCTAAGGCAGAAGCAGCAGCGGCAACAGAAGCAGCGCCAGGTGCAGCTGCTGCACAAAAGAAAGAAACAGTTACTGCGGCAGCTCCAGCGAGTAAGGAAAAGGCCAAGAAATAATGATTGCCCAAAGGATGTCTAAAATAGACTCCTCTGGAATAAGAAAAGTCTTTGATCTGGCACAAAAAATGCAAAATCCGGTGAACCTTAGCATAGGTCAGCCGGATTTTGATGTTCCTGAGGAGATTAAAACAGAGGCCGTTAATGCCATCAACGATGGTGCAAATAAATATACAGTAACACAAGGCATACCAGAACTCCGCGATGCTTTGCTTAAACAGCTTCAGAAGAAACGTGGCGTTAATGCTGAAAACATAATTATTACTTCCGGAGTCTCCGGGGCGCTAACATTAGCGCTTATGGTATTGGTCAATCCAGAAGACGAAGTTATAATACCAGACCCATCATTCGTTAGTTACAAACATCTGACCAATTTCTGCGGGGGCAAGTCTGTATTTGTTGACACGTATCCAGACTTTAAATTGACTGCTGCACGCATCCAGCCTCGCATCACAAAAAAATCCAAGTTGCTTGTTATCAATAGCCCTGCTAATCCAACCGGAGCGATGTGTACATCTCTTGAACTTAAAGAGATTGCAGAATTAGCCCAAAAGCACAATCTACTTATCATTTCTGATGAGATATATCATGATTATGATTACAATCATGAATTTGATAGCATTGGAAGATACTATGAAAATACATTGATTCTGGATGGTTTTTCCAAATCCTTTGCCATGACGGGATGGCGAATGGGTTATGCGGCGGGACCAGCCAAGGTTATTAGTGAGATGATAAAACTGCAGCAATACACATTTGTCTGTGCAGCTTCTTTTGCCCAGTATGCAGTGTTCAGGTCGTTGGGAATAGATATGAGCAAATATATTACAAGTTATAAAAAGAAAAGAGACTTGATGTATGATGGTTTAAAGGATAAATACCAAATTGTAAAACCTGGCGGTGCGTTTTACCTATTTCCACAAGTACCGTGGGGCACTGATGAGGAGTTTGTGACAGCGGCAATCCAAAAAAAGCTGCTTATCATTCCGGGTAGTGTATTTTCCGAACGCCATACCCACTTCCGAATATCTTATGCGGCATCAGAAGATACTCTCAAACGCGGCATAGACATTCTTAACAACCTTACAAGGCGATGACCTTATCAGAAGGTTTTGCAATAACAAATTGCACACACAATTCAGATGATGTGAAATCAGAGAAATCTTTGATTCCAAATATCTTTCAACTACTTTTTTAACAATTCTCCAATTTCAGCATCAAACTCTTTTTCAGATACATAGCCGATATGCGTATTTGCAACTTTGCCGTCTTTACCATATATGATAGTGGTGGGATATGCCCGTAAGTCATAAGCCTGGGCAATACCGTCTCCCTCAAGATAGATGGGGTAATTGATGCCCATTTTTTTGACGAAGGGGGGGACTACTTCAACTCCGTTTTCATCAAAGGCAATACCAATAATTTCAACGCCGTTTCCTTTGTATTTATTGTAAAGGTTTATGAAACCGGGTATCTCTTTTCTGCAGGGGGGACACCACGTTGCCCACAGGTCAACGATTACCACTTTACCTTTGTTGTTTCCTAACACCGCTTCCAACTCTGAAGCAGTTATTTTTGTGATGCTGTCACCTGCGTGAGCGTTTGCTAAGAACAAAAATAAGGTTAGTGTAAACAGGACTGTGAAAGATAAATATTTAACATGATATATCCGTTTGCTCATAATTTGCTCCATTGTTTAAGAGATTCGTAGGTATTCATTCATAATAAAAATATAAAATTATGCATTTGTTTTTAATATGTTATCAGATTAATCAAAGATGTATAACCATTTATAATCTTTTGCTGCTTCAACAAGGTTGGTTTTTACCGGATTATTTATAATGTAATTCATTTTTTCCTGAAATTCTTTGTTGTCCCTGATTATTCTATCATAATTTTCATCCAGCCATACTCTTGGTGGCACAGGCATCTTGCCTGTGTTTTTATGCGGATGCTATTAAATATAATGTTTCTTGATTCTTCTGTAAGAATAGCTTGCCTGAATGTTTTAAAGGTTATAGTATTACTGTGTAAAAACTTCCTTTTTTTGCAAGTTTTTTTACACCCCCCTGTGTCCCCCCTTGCGAAGGGGGGAAAGAGAGGGGTTGTTTTGGTTGCGGCTGTGCTGCGCTAGGAAATATACACTTTCTGGCCGTTCCCAATGGGGTAAGTTTCTTCTGTAAATTCTAAATTCTTTCACAGGCTGGAAGCCTGTGCCACCAGATTTCATATTTTATTCCTATGATATCTCATCTGTTTTATATGTAAACAATAACTTTCTACACAGTGGTTGACTCACTGGTAGTGAATACCACCTTTCCATTTTTAATGTCTGCTCTGATTTCAGATCCGTCGGTAAACTTTCCTTCAAGAATTTCCATTGAAAGTGGATTTTCGATCATCTGCTGGATTGTACGCTTTAGCGGCCTTGCGCCAAAGTGGGGGTCATAACCTTCCTGTGCAAGCTTTTCTTTTAATCTATCAGTGACAGTTAATCGGAAGTTATGTTTTGCTAGACGCTTTTGAAGTTCTTTTAACTGTATCTCAGCAATCTGATTTATTAGTTCTTTTGACAAACTGTGGAATATGATTGTTTCATCAATGCGATTAAGAAACTCTGGTCTGAAGGCTTCTTTTAAGGCTTGTTTGGCTCGTCTTCTCAACTCTTCCTCATTTTCAGGACCGGTAAGATCCTGAATCCACTGACTGGCGATATTTGATGTCATAACGATAATAGTATTTTTAAAATCAACAGTTCTGCCATGTCCATCTGTCAATCGGCCGTCATCGAAAACCTGAAGTAAAATATTAAATACATCCCGATGCGCTTTTTCAATTTCGTCAAACAGGATTACAGAATAAGGTCTTCTCCGAATTGCTTCAGTCAGTCGTCCACCCTCATCATAACCAATATATCCTGGGGGAGCGCCAATTAGCCTGGCAACTGAGTGCTGTTCCATAAATTCAGACATATCAATCCGCACCATGGCATTTTCATTGTCGAACAAGAAAGCAGCCAGTGCTTTACAAAGCTCTGTTTTGCCAACCCCGGTAGGGCCTAGAAACAAGAATGTACCAATGGGACGGTTTGGGTCTTGAAGCCCGGCACGGGCACGTCGAATACCGTTAGATACAGCCCTGACGGCTTCGTCCTGACCAACAACTCTTTCCGTCAGTAGGTCCTCCATTTTTAAAAGTTTTTCCTTTTCACCTTCCAGCATGCGTGTAACAGGAATTCCCGTCCATTTGGAGACAACCATAGCAATGTCATCGGCATCCACTTCTTCGTTGAGTAGAGGCTTGTTTTTTTGCAAATCTTGCAATTCATTATGTTTTTGTTTCAGTTTCTGCTCGCATTCTCTGATGAGTCCGTAACGTATTTCGGCTACCTTTCCTAAATTTCCTTCCCTTTGAGCCGTTTGTTCTTCAATACGTGCCTGATCAATCTTCGAATTAATATCCTGTATTTCTTTGATAATCTTTTTCTCGTTCTCCCACTGGGTGCGTAGAGCTCCCGAATCTTCTCTTAAATCAGACACCTGTTTCTCAATCTTCTCCATTCGTTGCTTCGAGGCAGTATCCTTTTCTTTTTTAAGCGCCTCTTTTTCAATCTCTAATTGCATGATTTTGCGTTCAATCTCGTCCAGTTCTATCGGCATACTGTCAATTTCAATCCTCAGTTTTGAGGCTGCTTCATCAATTAAGTCAATTGCCTTATCTGGTAAAAATCGGTCGGATATGTAGCGATGTGAAAGTGTAGCGGCGGCTACGATTGCAGAATCTTTGATGCGTACACCGTGATGTAATTCGTATCTTTCCTTTAATCCCCTTAGAATTGCAATTGTATCTTCTACTGATGGTTCACCAACGTATACCTGTTGAAATCGTCTTTCTAGTGCGGCGTCCTTTTCAATATGTTTTCTATATTCATCAAGGGTAGTAGCTCCTACGCAGCGCAATTCACCGCGGGCCAATGCAGGTTTTAAAAGATTGGATGCGTCCATAGCGCCTTCAGCCGCACCAGCGCCAACAACAGTATGTAACTCGTCTATGAAGAGAATTATTTGACCTTCTTTTTCTCCAATTTCTTTAAGCACTGCTTTAAGACGGTCTTCAAACTCACCCCTGTATTTCGTGCCTGCAATCAATGCGCCCATATCTAAAGACATGACGCGCTTATTTTTCAAACTCTCTGGGATATCACCATTGACTATTCGTTGTGCCAGTCCTTCAACGATAGCAGTCTTTCCAACTCCGGGTTCGCCTATTAGTACAGGATTATTTTTTGTCCTGCGGGATAAAACTTGGATCACACGTCTTATTTCATCATCGCGTCCTATAACAGGATCAAGCTTCCCTTTACGAGCTAATTCGACGAGGTCTTTGCTATAACGTTCAAGGGCTTGATACTTTTCTTCAGGATTTTGGTCTGTAACCCTTTGACTACCCCTGATCTCTTTCAATGCCATATAAATATTATCTTTTTTAACACCAGCCTCGTTTAATATTCTGCCGGCGGAAGTACTCTTTTGCCCTGACAAAGATAATAACAGATGTTCAGTGCTTACATACTCATCTTTTAGTTTACCGGCTTCTTCCCACGCAAGATTAAAGGTATCTCGAAGTTCTGCGCTTACATATGCCTGCCCGGGTGCGCCAGATCCGCTTACTTGCGGTAGTTTATTAACAGCCGCCATCGTCTTATCGAGAATGGTATTAGTATCAACACCTAATTTTTTAAAAAGAGGGACTACTATTCCCTGTTCCTGTGTTAGTAATACTTCCAGTAAATGAACAGCGAGTATTTGTTGCTGTCTTTTAGATTCAGCTAATTCCTGTGCTTCCTGTACAGCCTCTTGTGCTTTAATTGTAAATTTATCAAATCTCATAGTTTTGTATTTTTTTAATATTTAAAGGCTTAAAATAGCCACAAAAACGTTAAGAATTGAAATTGGGAAGTTGAGAAGATGGGAGTTTGAGATGTACTCGTTTCCCTAAATTCCCTCCTTCTCAACTTCACTTTGGATTTGTGGAAAGTAATATTGCAGAAGGGCTAATTTACGATTTTATCTGAAGGACATCTGACATACGATACATTCCTGGTTGTTTCTGGGCTATAAACTTTGCTGCACGGATGGCGCCGCGTACAAAAGTATCTCTTGTATGTGCCTTGTGGGTAATCTCAATGCGTTCTCCTAAGCTGCCAAAAATAACTGTGTGCTCACCTATGACATCGCCGCTTCTGATTGCATGCATGCATATCTGGTTCATAGGACGTTCACCCGTAATGCCATGACGGCCGTAAATAACGTCTTTATCCATCTTTTTGTTTGTTGCTTCGCAGATTTTCTCAGCAATCCGCAATGCCGTGCCGCTAGGCGAATCCTTCTTGAATCGGTGATGAGTTTCTAATATTTCAATGTCAAAATCCTTTCCGAGTATCTTTGACATTTGCGCTGCAAGGTCGAACATAACGTTGACGCCAACGCTCATATTTGGCGAAACCAGACAAGGAATAGTCTTTGAAATTTGCTGTATTCTTTCATGTTGCTGAGAGTTCAACCCTGTTGTACCAACTACAAGGGCGATGTTCTTCTTCGCACAAATATCGGCGATAGCAACTGTGGATTCAGGTGACGAAAAATCAATTAATACATCAGCCTGAGTGTTTAAAGTCGTTGTAATTTTGATATTTGTTTCGCCACAGGCGGCGATGGAACCAACATCTTTCCCGAGTGATGGATGTCCAGCCCTTTCTAATGCAGCCACTAATTTTAATTCAGGGTCTTCAAAGATAAGTGCGGCAATCCTTGCTCCCATCTTACCACATGCACCATTTACAGCAATCTTAAACATTGTTTTAACCCTATAAATAAGAAAATGAAGCGGCATAGCCGCAACCAAATTTATTTTGACCAAAAAGGCATAAAGAGTTATTCGTACTTCATGCCTCATCTATGTTACAGTGTGATTCGTAATTACATTCAAAACTTATTCAAATTTTGTTTCTTTTATACCGCTTACTGGCAGTCTTGAGAAAGTTCTTTTCCCTCCACGTCAAGTTTTGCATACCTTCACGATTAACCTTTTCAAGGATTACGTCTACTTTTGCGCGCAGTTCCTGGTCTTTCATCAACTCTTTTTCGTGTTGGTAAATTTGCAATTTTTTAAGATACTCTGATACCCGATAGGAATACCTGACAAATAAAAACCCATATATAAGACCTCCAAGGTGGGCATAGTGTGCGACATTGTCAGTTTTAGGCGCAATACAGTTAAAGATTGTGATGCCCGTAAGGATCATGACAAGATACTTTGCCTTCATGGGAAAGAAATAGAAGATAATTGTAGTGTTGGGGAAATACATGGCAAAGGCAATCTCAATAGCTAATATAGCTCCAGAAGCCCCTACAATAGGAGTCCATGGTGTAAAAATACAACAGCATATTCCAGCAAAGATACCCGCAGTAAAATAAAGCGTTAAAAATCGCCTCGTTCCAAGCACACGTTCGACCTCGCTTCCAAACATCCAGAGCACAAGCATATTAAAAATCAGGTGCCATGCATTTGTTGTGCTGTGCAAGAACATGTAAGTAAAAAACTGCCATAACCACAAATGACCGATGGCATCAGGCGGGTAAAGCCAGAATAATTTTGTGAACTTATCGAAAGCCGGATAATACCATGGTTGCGCAGATGAAAACCCTGATTGCACGTCTGTTAAAATATTTGTTGACTGTGATGATAACTGCGAACTTACCGTTGAAAATAGTAGTTGAAGCATAAACACGCTAACATTGGCGATTATCAAAATCATAATCACGCGTGTCCATTTACTTCCAATATTTATTCCAAAGATAAGTCTGTTATTACGCATTTTTTTGAGACAATCTAACTTAAACTATCTAATCTGCTGGTAAGAAATGTTCCAGACGAATAAATACATGATGAATAATTTATACAAATATACTAATCCATTTTCATTAAAAGTCAAGATTGTTATGTGCTAGAATGAGATGTGGAAATCTATTATTGAAACTTGTATGTCGGCTTATTTAAGTCGTTCACTATAAATTGCCACTTTTTAAGGTAAATATAAAATATATATAATAATTTGAGTATATTTCACGGGTGAAATTAAATTTTCGTTTCTTGTAAAAATCATTTGACTTCCATAATTTTATTGTGTTTATTACATAAAATATAACTTTGGCTTTTGTGGGTATTTTTCATGTAGTCAGCATGAGAAAAACCTTAAAACAGACATAACAACTTACAGTTGCTATTATTAGATTTTTTAGGGTGAACATCCGAAAAAAGGTAAGGTGAGGGGGGAGTATGAAAAAGGGTTATGCCGTTGGGCAATTGTGGTGTGCGTTTGTTCTGATCGGGATACTCCTTGGTTTGAGTAATGGGATAATCAAGGCTGCAGACGTTGAGTTAATCCTCGGCACATCAAGCGGATTTAATGTAGTAAGGGGCACGACTGTGGCTGGAGGTACAAGCACACTGTACGTAGGTTCTGCCACGGTAAGCATCGGGACGACTACACAACCGGCAATGCTCTATATTGCCGGTTCGTCCTCAGCCAACACCGCTGCATCGCTCCAGGTAGTTAACACCTCTGGGACAAGTACCCTGTATGTAAGAAACGACGGCAATGTCGGCGTCGGTACGACCACCCCTGGCACTGCATTATATGTTATAGGCACGATAACGGCTACCAATGGATTTGTCGGCAGCTTATCGGGCGGCACCAATGTTAATACAACAAATATTAATGCCACCACTATAACCACAGGCTCGCTTACCGCCGGTTCTGCAACGGTAACGACATTAACGACAACCGGCTCGGCAACGGTAACGGGCACCTTAACGGCGGCAAGTAATAATTTTGTAGTAGGTTCAACTGGTTCGATGACAGCGTCCAGTATAACGGTATCAACGGGCACACTAACAGTTGCAAATGGCGCCTTTAAGGTAGACGAGACGGGTTCTATGACGGCTGCCAGGGTAACGGCAAGCAGTATGACGGTAACAACAGGCACCTTAACG
>Ga0209212_1001819_pt1 | contig 32789 bp, 28 predicted proteins | sample RifGroC2_FD_183996 | JGI IMG/M metagenome (GOLD analysis project Ga0209212, IMG submission 183996) | Groundwater microbial communities from Rifle, Colorado, USA - Groundwater C2 (SPAdes) (version 2) | ecosystem: Environmental > Aquatic > Deep subsurface > Groundwater | place: Rifle, Colorado...
TCCAAACCCCCGTTATGCTTTGTTAAAGACCGAATCTTCCACTTTATTTAACAGAAAAAAATACATTTGGTCAAGCGAAAAATCAAGCATCACAAAAACAACGTCCCAAATTGGGACGTTGTTTTTGTGGTGGCGGTGTGGGTCGGTCTAGAACCGACCAATATGAGTATCTTAGAGCTTTTTCGCACTCTTTTTCAGAAAGCAATTTGATGGGAGTCGGTCGGGGCAGTAGACAAAGTAGACACCTTAAAAAGGGGCTGTTTTGTGTCTATTGTTCCCCTGTGGATAAATGCCCCTTGACAACTTATACGAAACGTATAAGATATAAATATAGCACATTAAAAGCAAGCTAGAACTGATTGGTCATTCAACCGATGATTTGAGATGCATTTGCATCTGAAACCCCTCTTCTGCCTTTAGTGCTATAGAAGAGAAGGATTTCTGCCCCCGGCACTACATCACTGGCTTGAGGTCATCTGACTTCGCACTGCTGTTCTCACTCTTTAATGCCGAAAGACAAGAAAGCATGAGATAAGCGATGCGATACAAGATAAAAACCTTACCAGGCCAGAATATTAAGCCATGACAATACCTTGGCGCTGTGCGGGCAGGTGGTTACTTGGGAGACCGCATGGTCTATAAGTTCCGTCGGATCGTCGTTTTCGGAAAAGATGACCATGCGAGTTGAAGAGTAACCACTGGTCGTAATTATTCATTTAATTTTAAGTTATACACCCTTAATATATATGAGAAATTCTTCAGTGGTAAAAATTAACTGCAGTTTAAGCTTGGGCGATCCGAATGAAGGGGTGGCGAAATATGCCGAAGCGCATCCTGCGCATCGTGCGGATAATTTTAAAAATTATCCTCATGATACTCGACATACTGTAACCACCCCTTAGTCACATCTATGTATAATTTTCAAGATTTATTGAAACAAATAAGGAAAGAGAGTGATCTTACGCAGGAAGAACTTGCACGCGCTTTAGACGTATCCACGATCTTAATTTCAATGATTGAAATTGGCAAAAAAGAAGTTTCTAGAAATTTTATAGAAAAATTGGCTGAAAAATTAGATGTCCATCCGAGCTCTATTGCTCCTTTTGTATTTACTGAAGATGATTCCACGAATCTATCGGGGGTGGAAAAAAAACTTATTTCGGTTGGCGAACAACTGCAAACCTACCTCATAAAGACTCAATCCAAAAGGCTTAAAAAGTATGTCTAAACACAACCGTTACCCAACCTTGAACTTAGGGAGTAAGAATGAAATTGCAAAAAGAATTTCCAGCGACAGATTGAAATATCATGGGGCCCTTGCCCTGATAAACGACGCAATGCGTAACCGGAATGGGTATTGGTACGATAGTGCAGAATCAGAACCGGAAAACGAAAAATTCGTCAGGAGTGCCGTTGGAACCCCACTTGGAAAATTGCTGAAACTGATTGATACAAAAATTCTCGCTCCGCACGACAAACTCGTGCCGGATTTTATTTTTGGCGGTCTTTCCGGAAGAAACCATATACAGGCCGCACGCCACCTATTGGGCAAACAGCGCAATCGCGCATTATTGAAACTTGATATTAGACGCTTTTTTGAGCAGATCCATAAGCAGCGTGTTTTCTATTTTTTCCATAAAAAATGTGGCTGTAGCGTGAAAGCCGCAAGAATACTTTCTGAGGTATGTTGCGTTCCACTTGGACCAAAAGGAAGTGGACGTGCAGAGGAAAGTATAGCTCGCGGATTCGCAACGTCTCCGCGGCTTGCTCTGTGGTGCAATCTCGATCTCTTTTTAAGACTTAGCTGGGAAGCGAAGAGTGAGTTCAGGGGACATGATCCACGGATCGCGATATTCGTTGATGATGTAGGGATTATGGCCAGCAGAATAGATGTGAAACCCCTTGAGGAATTTTCTAAGAAGGTTGAAAACATTCTTGCAAATTTTGACCCAAACCAGCCTTTACCCATAAATCCAGAGAAGAAAAAAATCATGATTTACACAAAAGGAATTGAACATTTAGGGCTTCGATTTGGCAGGAATAAATTAACGATGGGGAGAAAGGCTCGGTCCAAAAAAGATAAAATACAACATGCAATAAAACAACATCCCCAGGGGATAGAAAAAAGAATTTTGCTACGGAAGCGGAAAGCATATCATATTTATCAGAGGCAAATTGCCAATACGGTAGTAGCTAAAAAGCGATAGAAAAACAAAAAAGAATCAAAAAAGTTCGAATCCCGACTGGGTCGAACTTTTTTGATTGATATCGACTTCCCGAAAACTGCTTTAAATCTAAGCACGCGAGTCTGCACGACAAAAAATTGTCATGGCGGGCCCGATGGGATTCCCTTCGGTAGACTCAGGGCAAGTCATCCCACCCTGCCTAGTATAGTTGCCTTGTTTCATCTCAAATATGCTTGCGCTGAGCTTGCCGAAGTGCGGTGGCGATTGCCGGAACTTTGAACCAAAATTACGGCTCAATTACACTAAAGTTGATAAAATTATAAGGAATTTGCGACGAATCTACAAAGAAAATCCTGGTCATTTCGACGTTCCAGAATTTGCTCGTAAGATTTACTGAAATTTGCGGCTATAATCGGATACAATCGGCTATAGTTCATATAGCCGTATTTTTAAATTAGCTTTTGAAACTCTTCGACCAATATCGGCGCGTTGGAGAAACCGTCCTCTTTGGTTATATGACCAGCGCCATCTAATACCACAATCTTTGACCCCAATTCAATAAATTTCTTTTTATTTTCTTCAAAAGCCCCAAATGGGTCGTTATCAGAAATAACCAATGTTGATTTTGGAAGTACAGCCTTAACTTTCTTAATGTCAATCGGAGTTTCCAGCCATGATCTAGCTATTTCTTCTGTCTCTTTGTCTTCTAGGTTTTCAAGATTAAACCAACCAGCCACAAACAAAGCTCCACCGATAGGCGCATCGATAGTTTCCAAATATCTCAAAATAGTCTGGCAACCAATAGAGTGTCCAATAAAATAAGTATTGGAATCGGGAACCCCGACAACATCAATGAGCTTACCAACCCACTTTTCTATAACAGGAGTATCAATATCTGGCATATCGGGCAACAAAACTTCGTACCCAAATTTCTCCAGTTCAGATTTAAGCCAAGGCCTCCAATCGCCCTGCGCTCCTGCCATCCATTGATGTACGATAATTACTCTTTTCATGTTCTTAGTTCGAATCCCTTTGTCCTGGCTCTATAAAACCCTTTGTTTACTTAACAAAATCGCTGGCGGGCCCGATGGGATTCGAACCCACGATCTGCTCCGTGACAGGGAGCCGAGGACTCCGCTCCTCTACGGGCCCATGTATAACTTTGGTTAGGGGCTTACCCCGAAGTATGACAACGCTTTAAGCCGGCTAAAATATCGGACCGATTTACCTTTTATTCGGTGCCGATGGGAGGAGTCGAACCTCCGTCCGAGCTTTATGAGGGCTCTGCTTTGCCGTTAAGCTACACCGGCTTATTTTTAATGCGTCAATTTCCACAAAACGAACTTGTCACCTATCGGACGGATCATTTGTTGCGGGGGCGGGAGTCGAACCCGCTACCTCAAGGTTATGAGCCTTGCGAGCTACCGTTGCTCTACCCCGCGATATATTATTTATATTGAAATTTCTTCCGAACGGGCTAATTATATATAATTTTCAAATTTTTGCAAGCCCTGGCAAAAATTTATTCCAGAATCTCAAGTTCTTTCATCGCGCTTTCATACGCCTCAACCGCTTCGCGAACTTGTCCGTGCGTCAAATGAAAATCCGGATTATGGACGAGCTGATTGCGCAATTTGTGCGCCTGCCAAATCGAGTCAATATTGGAAATCTGAGCCGTGTTAATTCTTTTCAGCCGCTCGGCCATCGTCTCTCCGGCATAGCCGATGCGCTTCAAAAGATCGTCAAAAATTTTATCGGCTTCAATCAGGGCCAGTTTAAACGACGCTTCGTCGTATGACTGCAGGCGCCTTGTCACCAAGGCCCAATTTTTGATGATTTTCGTTTTCGGGAAAGACGACTGGCGAAAAACGTGAGCCAGCGATTCAACTTTTGAAGCAATCATTCCTGTCTTAACTATTACGGTAACAATCCCCAAAAACAGCAAAGCGGAAACAACCGCGGAAACGGATTTAAGAACCGCGATCAGCCGCAAAAATTCCGCTGAGCGTAAAAACTCAATGATGCGGACGGGAATATCGCCGAGCTTCATAATTAAATCAAATTCGTTCATACGCCAATGCTGTTTGTAAAATCGTTTTTTCGTCAAAATGCCGGCCAATTATTTGAAGGCCGATCGGCAGAGAGCCCTCACGACAAGGAACCGATATCGCCGGAACGCCGGCCAAATTAACCGGCACGGTGTAAATGTCCGCCAAATACATCGCCAAAGGATCGTCCGTTTTTTCTCCGAACTTAAACGCCGGGCTCGGCGAAGTCGGCGTCATTATGACGTCAACCTCTTTAAGCGCGTTTTCAAAGTCCTTTTTGATCAAAGCCCGAACCTTTTGGGCTTTCAAATAATAAGCGTCGTAATAGCCGGATGAGAGAACGTAAGTTCCGAGCATGATTCTCCGCCTCACTTCTTTTCCGAAGCCCTCATGTCGCGTTGCCAAGTAGCTTTCAAACAAATCGCGCTCGGGTTTGCTGTAGCCGTATTTTATGCCGTCGTATCTCGCCAGATTCGCGCTGACCTCGGCCGGCATAATGATATAATAGCAGGCCAAAGCGTAGCTCGTGCTCGGCAAGCTCACCTCTTTTACCTCGGCCCCGGCATCCTTGAATTTTTGAATCGCGCCCCGCACCGCTTTTTCCGTTTCGTGTTCAAGTCCTTCAACAAAATATTCTTTCGGAATTCCGATTTTTAATTTTTTGAAATTCAAGGGTTCGCTCAAAACGTCGTCCGCTTTAAAAACCGGACGCTTGCTTTGGGAAGTCGCGTCATTTTCGTCCGGCCCGGAAATCGCTTCAAAAATATAAGCCGCGTCTTCGGCCGTTTTTGCCAGCGGGCCGATTTGGTCTAAAGACGAAGCCATCGCCATCAATCCGTATCGCGAAACCGCGCCGTAAGTCGGCTTCAATCCGACGACCCCGCAGAATCCTGCAGGCTGTCTGATGGAGCCGCCGGTGTCGGAACCCAAAGCGTACACGCATTCGTCCGCCTTCACCGCCGCGGCCGAGCCGCCGCTTGAGCCGCCAGGCACCCGTTCCGTATCAACGGGATTTCTCGTCGGTTTGAAAGCGGAATTTTCGGTTGAAGAACCCATGGCGAACTCGTCCATATTTGTTTTGCCGACGAACACCGCGCCGGCGCTTTTCAGTTTTTTAATCACCGTCGCGTCGTAAGCGGCGACGTAATTCTCCAAAATCTTTGAAGCGGCCGTGCATTTCACGTCTTCAATCAAAATGTTGTCCTTAACTGCCGCCGGAACGCCGGCCAGCGGAGAAATGCTTTCGCCGAGCGTAATTTGTTCGTCAACTTTTTTCGCCTGCTCAAGCGCGAGTTCAGAAGTCAAAGTCAAAAACGCGGAAATCTTTTTGTCTTTTTTCTCAATTTCATCCAACACCGCCTGCGTCAATTCAACGGCCGAAATTTCCCGCTTTTTCAATTTCTCATGCGCCTCTTTAATTGTCAGTTTCGCGAGCGACATATATACCAAAATAACACAAAAACTCTCCTTGAACAAGAAGAGTTTTTACGCGGTGTTTATATTATCGTTATCTCGTTTTTTTTGACCCCGACCTCCACTTTCTTTCCTTCCTTCAATTTGCCGCTGATGAGTTTTTTTGCAAGTTCATCCAGAATCAAATGCTGAATGAGCCGCTTCAAAGGCCGCGCTCCCCATTGCGGATCAAAACCGCGTTCGGCCAAAATTTTCTTTGCCTCTAGGGTGATTTCCAATTTAACTTTTTTATCCGAATAAAGTTTCTTAACCACTTTTTCAAGCTGGATGTCAACTATTTTTTCAATTTCTTTCTCTCCCAAGCTGTTGAAAATCACGATTTCGTCAACGCGGTTCAAAAATTCCGGCTTGAAATGTTCGCGCAAAGCCCTTCTGATTTTTCCTTTGATTTCCCCTTCTTTCTCAAGCCGTTTCTCCTCCTTTTTGACGGAAAAGCCGAGATGCGCCATCTCCTCCAGATACCCGCTACCGATGTTTGAAGTCATGACGATGATCGTATTTTTAAAATTAACCGCGCGTCCTTTGCTGTCGGTTAAGCGCCCCTCGTCCAAAATTTGAAGCAGCATGTTGAACACCTCGGGATGCGCTTTTTCAATCTCGTCAAAAAGAATAATGCTGTAGGGCCTTCGTCTGATCTGTTCGGTGAGCTGGCCTCCTTCTTCGTAACCGACATACCCGGGCGGCGAGCCGATCATTTTTGCCGCGGCGTGCCGTTCCATGTATTCGGACATATCAAGGCGGATAATCGCCTGTTCGGAATCAAACATGAACTCGGCGAGCGCCTTTGCCAGCTCGGTTTTGCCGACACCTGTCGGCCCAAGAAAGATGAACGAACCGATGGGGCGCGACTCTTCGGAAACGCCGGCCCGCGAGCGCCTGATGGCGTTGGCGACGATTGAAACCGCTTCGTCCTGGCCGATCAAACGGTTTTTCAGGACATCCTCCATCTTTAATAATTTTTCCTGCTCCTCCTCAAGCATCTTTTGAACGGGAATGCCGCTCCATCGCGACACGACCCGCGCGATGTCCTCTTCAACGATCTCTTCTTTCAAAAAACGATGTTTCTTCTGAATTTTTGCCAATTTTTTTTCTTCCTGAACTATCAATTTCTGAAACGCCGGAATCTGGCCATATCGGATTTCCGCCACTTTCTGCAAATCAACCAGCCGCTCGGCCATTTCCGCCTCCTGCCGCGCGGCGTCAGTTTTATTTTTCAGCTCCCTGAGCTGGCCGATAATCTCTTTTTCTTTCCGCCAGTCAATCTCCAATCCCCGGCTTCTTTCTTTCAAATCGGCCAATTTTTGCTCCAATTCTTTCAGCCGCTCTTTGGAAGCCGCGTCTTTTTCTTTTTTCAGCGCTTCTTTTTCAATTTCAAGCCGCATTATCTCCCGGCGCAATTGGTCAAGTTCCCGCGGCATGCTGTCAATGTCAAGCCGAAGGGCGGAAGCCGCCTCGTCAATCAAATCAATCGCCTTGTCCGGCAAAAAACGGTCGCTCAAATAACGGGAAGAAAATTTCACCGCGGCCAGAATTGCCGAATCGGTGATTCTAACGCCGTGATGAAGTTCGTATTTTTCTTTCAAGCCGCGCAGGATCGCGATGGTGTCCTCGACGCTCGGCTCCTCGACATAGACCGGCTGGAACCTTCTTTCAAGAGCCGCGTCGCGTTCAATGTATTTTTGATATTCTTTCAGAGTCGTGGCGCCGATGGCGTGCAATTCTCCTTTCGCCAAAGCGGGTTTGAGCATGTTGGCCGCGTCAATCGCGCCCTCGGCCGCGCCGGCTCCGACCAAAGTGTGAAGTTCGTCGATGAAAAGGATGAATTTCCCGGCGGCTTTTTCCATTTCTTTTAAAACCGCTTTCAAGCGGTCCTCAAACTCGCCCCTGAATCTTGTGCCGGCCACCATCGCGCCCAAGTCAAGAGAAATAATTTCTTTGTCGATCAGGGACTCGGGCACGTCGCCCGAAATTATCCGCTGGGCGAGCCCTTCCACTATCGCAGTTTTGCCGACACCCGACTCGCCGATCAAGACCGGATTGTTTTTCGTCCGGCGCGCCAAAACCTGCATCACCCTCCGAATTTCTTCGTCCCGCCCGATGACCGGATCAAGCTTTTTCTTTTTGGCGAGTTCGGTTACGTTGCGGCCGTATTTTTCCAGAACCCTGTATTTTGTTTCCGGCTGCTCGTCCGCGATTCTGGTTGACGCGCCTCTTAAGTCGGTTAAAATTTTAATTATCTGTTCGCGGTTCAATTTCAGCGATTTTAAAATTTGGCCGGCCTTGGTCTTGCTCTCAAGCAAAGCCAAAAAAAGATGCTCGGTTGAAATAAACTCGTCTTTGAATTGTCCCGCTTCCTGCGACGATTTTTCGATGACCCAGCCCATATCCCGCGACAAATAAAATTGATTCGCCGGAGGAAGAGCGATTTTCGGATAATTCGCCAATTCCGCGAACACCTTTGCCCGCAAGTCCTGTTCATTTACTCCCAGTTTGTCCAAAAGCGAAGGCACGATGCTTCCTTCCTGTAAAATCAGCGCGGCCAAAAGGTGCTCCGGCGCAACTTCTTGATGCATCTGCTGGGCCGCGATGTCCTGCGACCTCTGAAGCGCTTCCTGCGCTTTAAGAGTGAATTTGTTTATCATAATATTAGCACTCTTATTCAACGAGTGCTAATCTGATTTTACACAAAGTTTGCCGCGCCGTCAATGCTTGACTCTTAAACCGGCATCTGTTATAGCTAAAATAAGTTCTTTCACAAAAAAGAGAGGTTAAAATGACCGAAAAACCGTGGCTTAGAAGTTATCCTTTGGACGCGCCGAAAAATTTCACATATCCTGAATTTTTGCCGGTTGAGGATTTATTGATAAAGACCGCCTTGGATATGCCAAACAGGACGGCTCTTATTTTTTACGGCAAAAAGATATCTTATCGGGAACTTAACAGATTAAGCGACGCGTTCGCTCTGGCTCTTATGAGATTCGGAGTTAAAAAGGGAGACCGGGTGGCTCTTCTGCTTCCCAACGTCCCCCAGTTCGTAATCGCCTATTACGGGGCGCTAAAAGCCGAAGCGATAGTTGTTCCGACAAATCCGCTTTACACCGAGCGCGAATTGGAACACCAGCTTGCCGACAGCGGCAGTCAAACTCTCGTCGCGCTGGACATTTTCTATCCGAAAATCAAAAATGTCTGGAACAAAACCGGCTTAAGACGCGTTATTTTAACCGGAGTTCGGGACTATCTCCCGTGGCTGAAAAAGACGCTTTATCCGATAAAGGCCCAAAAAGAAGGATTATGGATTCGGGTGGAAAAAACGCCGTCTGTCTATGACTTCATGGAATTGATACGGGAAAATAATCCCGACACGGAACATCTTTGTTTCCGTTCCCTTCACGCCCGGCTTCAAAGAGAACCGGAATCGCCGGCCCAACTGCAATACACCGGCGGAACGACCGGTTTGGCCAAAGGCGCGATCCTAACTCATAATAATCTCGTCGCAAATGTCTGGCAGTGCCGGGAATGGATGACTGACTTAAGAGCCGGAAAAGAGATTTTTTTAGGCGTCATTCCGTTTTTCCATGTTTACGGTCTGACGGCCTGCATGAATGTCGGCGTTTCACTCGGCGCGACTTTAGTCCTTCTGCCGAAATTCAAAACCGAGGATGTTTTAAAGGCGATTCAAAAATACAAAACCACGGTTTTCCCGGGAATTCAGGCGATGTACCTGGCAATCAACGGCAATCCTGAAACGCGTAAATACAATCTCAAGTCAATCAAATATTGCATTTCAGGCGCCGGCCCCCTCCATCAGGAGGTGCAGGAAAAATTTGAAAGCATCACCGGCGCGATGGTTGTTGAGGGCTACGGTCTTTCGGAAGCGTCTCCGGTGACTCATGTCAATCCGTTCTCAAGGATCTCAAGAAAAATCGGCAGTATCGGTCTGCCTCTGCCCGGCACGGACGCCAAAATCGTCGATTTGGAAACGGGTTCGGAACTCGGGCCGAATCAGCCTGGAGAACTTTTAATAAAAGGGCCGCAGGTTATGCAAGGTTACTGGCACAAACCGGAAGAAACCGCGGAAACCCTCAAAGACGGCTGGCTTCACACCGGCGATATCGCGGTAATGGATGAAAACGGATTTTTCAACATCGTTGACCGAAAGAAGGACATGATAAAAACCGGCGGCGAGAACGTTTATCCGCGGGAAGTTGAAGAAGTCCTTTTCCGCCATCCGAAAATCAAGGAAGCCGTGGTGGTCGGCCTGCCGGACCCCGAAAAATTCAGGGGCGAGATTATCAAGGCGTACATCATCTTAAAAGAAAACGAAAGCCCGTGCGAACAAGAAATCCTCAATTTCTGTTCACGGGAACTGGCAAAATTCAAAATTCCGAGAATCATTGAATTTAGAAAGGAGTTGCCCAAAACCATAGTCGGCAAAGTGCTTCGCCGCGTTCTGGTTGAAGAAGAATTGAAGAAACAAAAATAAGTAGTAAATAAAAGCCACGCTTAGCGTGGCTTTGTTATTTGATTCTGTAATTTTATCGCAGACGCTTTCCGAAATGTTCAATCATTTTATTATCAGCGAAGCCGATGTCCAGAACCGCGGTGTAATGCCCCCAAATCAACACGGTTCTTTCCGGTTTATTCATCGCTTTCCAGAGCAGATCGGAAGAACGGGAAGGAACCACTCTGTCAAAATAAGCGTTTATCATGAAAATCCGTTCGGGACTGACGTTCTTCGCGTAATTCAGCGGTTCAACCGGAGCGAAAATTTCGCGAGCCGTTTCGTATAATTCTTCTTCCGACAGGGAAAGATTTTTAAGAACTTTTTCCCGATTTTTTTTAATTCCCTTTTCCCGGCTGGCGGTTAAAACATAAGCGATGTCTCCGCCACCAAGCATCAGAAATCCGGCTTTCAAACGCGGCTCAACCCCCAAAACCGTGGCTGACATGACCGCTCCCAAACTGATTCCGGCAATCCCAATTTTTCCGGCGTCGATCTCCGTCCGAGTTTCAGCCCAGTCAATCACCCGTCGGGCGTCAATGACGGTCTGGCGATAAACTTCCCGCGTGTAGATAAGCGATTCTTTCAGCTCCTCAACGGTTTTCGCTTTTTCCAAAACGCCGGCCTGAAACAACTTGCCTTTTCGCTCAAGCCAAATCGCGTTGAATCCCGAATCGGCCAAAGTCGCGGCGAAATGCTCCGAAAAAAAGTAACTGCCGCCCATGATCGGCAAAATTATGACGAGCGGCTTTTTTCCCGATCTTTTCTGTTTTATATAATGAAACACGACCGAATCATTCGCCGGATCGGTTGACATCGCCGAAGCGAAACTGACCTGAAAAATTTGGTAGCGGGGTTCTTCCTTTTCCAAGACGATCCGATACTGGCTTGCCGGGGAATCAAAATCGTCCTTTGCGTATTCAAAATAATTCGGCGGCGTTTCCAGAATCGGGGAGAAAGATTTGCCGTGAATAAAACTGTCGTTAACGGCCGCGCAGCCGTTCAAAGCGAATAAGAAGACCAAAAAGACGGCCATCAGCGCTTTCATTTTCCACCTGCCTTTTTAATTTTCAAAGGGCCTTTTTAACTAAATTAAGCGTATAAAATAAACAGCCAAATGTCAAAGACATTTGGCTGTAAAGATATTTAGCAATCTTTGCGTTATTTTCTTTCCTCCAATTTAACTTTAACCGTTTTCTCCGCTCCTTTGCTTAAAATTTTCAAAGCAATTTCGTCGCCGACTTTATGGTCCTGAATGATTTTCGCCAGCGTGCGTTCTTTGTCTATTTTGATTCCGTCAATTTCAAGAATAATATCGTTCTCCAAAATTCCTGCTTTGTCCGCCGGAGAACCCGGAGTAACGGCCAGTTCCTCCCGCGTCTCGCCCCTTGTCACCAAAGCGCCGTAGTCAACCAAAAGATTGTTTTTTTCTTTCAACTGCTGCGTGATTAAGACGTAGCGAATGCCGAGGAACGGATAGATTATTTTTCCCATTTGCTTGACGTCTTCAATGTCTTTTTTAACCTTATTTATCGGCAAAGCGAATCCGATGCTTTGGGCGCCCGAGACCATCGCTGTATTCACTCCTATCACTTCACCGTTCAAATTCAGAAGCGGACCGCCGGAATTTCCCGGATTGATCGCCGCGTCGATTTGAATCACTCCTTCGATTGACTCGGCCGGCGTACCGGGACCCGAAGCGACGATAGAGCGGGAAAGGCCAGAAACGACGCCGACGCCGACCGTGTTGCGGAATTCGCCCAAAGCGTTGCCGATCGTGATGACGGTTTGGCCGATCTGAACTTTGTCGGAATCGCCGAGCCGCAGAGGCGTCAGGCCGGTTTTTTCAATCTTCAAAATCGCGACGTCCTGAACCGGGTCTCGCGCCAGGACATTGGCCGCGTATTTCTTCTCGTCGTTAGTTAAAACCGTGTATTCGGCTTCAGTGTCCGAAACAACGTGTTTATTGGTTACAATCAAACCGTCGCTTGAAACAATAAAGCCGGTGCCGCTGCCGATCTCTTTCTTCTCGGTTCCTTTTTGCCGGTACTGCGGAACTTGAAATTCCGGGAAAAATTGGCGGAAAAATTCATCGCCACCGAACGGCTCGCCGAAATACTGCTCCACCACCGGCAAATCTTTGGTCGCGATTACGCTTACAACGGACGGCGAAGCGTCCTTGACGACTTTGACGATAAGCTCTTCCTGTGTCTGAACCGCGGCTTCCGGCGCCGAAGGTTTAACTATCTCTTTTATAATCGGTTGTTCGGAAAGCCGTCCAATTTCGGTTTTCAGCCAGTACGGAAACGCGAAAGAGCCGGCTCCGCCGGAGACGAAACCTACGACAAGAGCGGTCACGAAACTGACAAGAACGCTTATCAAAATTGTTTGTTTTAAATTGTCTTGAGGGTTTTCACTTGACATAGTAGTAAATATTTGATATAATTTGTTTAAATTGGATTTTTGCAATCTAATCCAAAAACCTTAAAAACCGAAAACAAAGGGGGTAAGAAATGGACGAAGAACAGGAACAGGAAGCAAGTAAGAGCGTTTTTGTGGCGCTGATGAGAGAGGAAGGAGACGCGACAGAAATCCTGCTGGTGGAAAACGCGCCTAAGTATCTGCCGAACGGCGCGCTCAAACCGAAGGGCTGGGGAATGCCCGGCGGAGGCGTTGACGGCGACGAAGGAGAAAAACACACCGCCGCCAGAGAAGTTCTTGAAGAAACCGGATATGTTCTGGAACAGGACAGCGTAACCCTGCTTGATTACGAAATGCGGGGCAACAATCACATGGTGCTGATCGTGACCGGAAAGATCGCCGGTGGCCGGATAAAAACAACGGCCGGCGACGACACGATTACCGCCGCCTGGTTTCCGATAAACCGTCTTCCGAGCACGGTTTACAACAGCCACAAGAAAAGAATCGCGCGTGCGTTGGAGATTCTGAAGGAAAACAGCGCAATCGAGTACTATTAAAAGAACCGAACCAATGTCTCGCAAAGGGTCGACTTGAAAACCAAGTTGGCCCTTTTTCTTTACCAAATTTTACGCGAAAAATCAATCCGTCACGCTTCCAATATCTTTTTCAACGCCTCAACTAACCCGTCAATTTCTTCCATGGTCGTGGTTTTGCCGAGCGAAACGCGAATGCTTTTTTTCACCTCTTGCGGCGACAGGCCGATAGCCGTCAGAACGTGTGACGGTTTTTGGGCTTTGGATTGGCAGGCCGAACCGGCGGAAATCGCGAAGCCGGCCAGATCAAGAGCAACGATCAAACTTGAATCAATCTTGCTTTTAACCGCTCCGAAATTCAGATTCGCGTTGTTGGGCAGGCGATTTTCCAAAGAGCCGTTGAGCTTTGCTCCGGGAATTTCTTTTATGACGCGTTCAATCAGGCGATCGCGGAGTTGTTCGATTTGTCCGGCCAATTTTTTCATTTCCGACAACAAAGCGATTGCTTCCGCCAAACCGACGATCAACGGGACGTTGGAAGTGCCGGACCTCAAACCGAATTCCTGTCCCGAGCCGGTTATAATCGGCTTGATCGACATTCCTTCTTTGCGATATAATCCGCCCACTCCCTTGGGTCCGTAAATTTTCTGGCCGGAAAAACTCAAAAGGTCAACCCCGAGCCGCTCCGCGCCGCAATCAAGAAAATTAACGGCCTGAACCGCGTCGGTATGAAACAAAGGATATACTCCGCCGCGCTCTCTCCTAACTTCTTTGACGATCCGGCCGATCTCTTTGATCGGCTGAATCGTTCCAATCTCGTTGTTCGCGTACATTATTGAAACAAGGGCAGTGTTCTCTTTCAGCGCGCTTCTAACGTCTTCCTGTTTGACGAATCCGTCGGCGTTCACCGGCAGAATAGTGACCTCAACTCCCTCCTTCTCCAAATCGCGGCAAGTGTCAAGCACGGCTTCATGCTCAATTCGCGAAGTTATAATGTGCGGTTTCTTGTCTTTTACCGCCGCCCAAGACGCCTTAATCGCTCCCCGAATCGCGAGATTTATGCTTTCCGTGGCCGAGCCGGTAAAAATAATTTCACTGAAAGAACACTCAAAAAAATTCGCGACTTTTGTTCTGGCTTCGTCAATCGCGATTTGCGCCTCCTGGCCGAAAGAATGGATTGAAGCCGCGTTGCCGTACTTTTCACCAAAATACGGCAGTATTGAGTTTAAGACCCCGGGGTCAACCGGAGTGGAAGCGGCATAGTCAAAATAAACTTTTTTCGGCGTAGACATAAACTTGCGAAATTAAAAAAGGCGGAGATTGTTTTCCTGGGTGTCGGCCGCCGCAAGCGCTCTTTGCCAATTCACCTCTATCGGGTACTTTCGGCCGTCCCTTGAAGAAATTATCAGACGGCCGTTTTTTAAGCCATACTCATAAAGATCTCTTGTAAGCCGCACGTCGTCAAGGCAGTATTTTTTCAAGTCCTCCATCTTTCCCTGCCTGAACAATTCAATCGCCTCCAATCCGTGGCCGCTTTTCCCTTCGCCCAAAGTTGACTCGGCCAAACTGTTGAGGCCGATCCTGAAACCGCAAACGTTGCTCACCTCTTCCAGAATGTCAAAAACCGGAATTTTATCCACAGCACAAGAAAAATACTTCGCCAAAACCGGCATGTCGAATTTTTTGATGTTGAAACCGACGATTCTCGCGGCTCCGCTTATCATCCGCTCAAGCTCGGCTAATTCCGGTTCTTCAAAAGTAAAAAAGCTGTTGGCGTCGTAAGAATAAACCCCAACAACCGAAACCTTAAGCAGGGCCAAATTTTGCTTCCCTCCAACGTCAAAAAAAGAATTTTGCGTTTCTATGTCCAAAACCAAAGTGTCCATACGCTCATGTTTACTCTTCCTCTTCTTTTATCGCGTCCTTAAACTTCACTTTTATCTCTTCAATCTTGTTTTCCACTTCTTTTAAGCGGCTTTTGCATTTTTCGGCGAGCATTAAGCCGCGTTCAAATTTTTTCAAGCCCTCTTCCAAAGCAATGTCCTTGCGCTCAAAATCATCGGCAATTTGGTTGATTTCCTTTAATGCTTCTTCAAAATCAAATTTTTCGTTTTTCTGTCCCATAATTTTTATTCTACAACGATTTATTGCGAAATTCAATAGTTTCCATAAAAATTAAAAAAGCGAAACGTTTTGTTTCGCTTTTTATTCGGAATTTGAAATGATTTTCTTTGGCGGAAGATAATGCTCGTAAACGTTGGCTAAAATCCACATCATCTCCACATGATTGTCGACGGACATGAAAAGCGTCTCAAACGGCTCTTTCAAATCCGAAAAACAAATTTTGACGCCCAGAGGACATCCGTCCTTGAATAATTCCTGGCACTCCTCTTCGGAAAAACTTCGCCAATGACTGATTATGCAAAACGCCCCGACCTTCCAGTATTCCCGGCGGTCAACCCGGAAACCTAACCCTTCCAAAAGTTGCAAACCCCTGTTCCACGCTTCAAACTCATATTCAAGGCGACAGCGAATGCCTTTATGAGGACATTTGGACATCTTTCCGTCCCGGAAAATCAAAAAATGTCCCAATTCATGGGCAAAAGCAATCTCCTCAAGCCCGTTGCGGCTTAAAGCAAATCTTATGTTTTTTCCGACGAACAGAAAGTTAAGAGACAAACCAAAACATCCGATACTCCAGCTGTCCCCGGTCCGAATCAGGCGAATATTGTTTTCCTTCGCGAATTCGTATAATTTGCGCAAAGCCGGAGTTTGATTAAAAAAAGGTTCCGGCCGGCGAATCAGCCATATTTGATACACTATAAAAAAGGATAAACCAAAACAAGTCGGCATGAACGCCAAAGCCAGCAAGAAAATCCAAACCAGACCCATCTCATCACCCCCTTTACCGCGCTTATCTTATTAAATTATTAAAAAGCTTTTTACTCTTTTTTCAGAACCTTTGACCAGAACCCGCCTTTGAATAATTTTATCCTGACATTGTCGTCTATGTCCAGCTCGTTGGCACTCCTGACCGCCTTGCCGTCTTTAAAAACAACGGCGTAGCCGCGGGCCAGCAGGGACTCGGGATTCAAAGCCAAAATGATTTTTTCGGACAAATTCAGGCGATTCTTGATTTCCTGAACGTGTTTTTTGAAATTCAATTCCATGCGAAAAATGCAATTCGCGGCCGCGATCTTTTTTTGAACCAGGTCTTTGCGCCAAATTTCCGCCTGATGAAAAAAATTCGCCAAAGATGCCGAAAAATCGGCGGCTTTTTTCCCGATAATGCTTTTCAAACGATCAACTGAATCTTCAATTGCTTCGGCCTTTTCTTCAAACCAAAATCTTTGAGCGGCGATAAAACCGCGTTTTGCCGTTTCAAATTCCCGCCGCACTTCTTCCTTGTCGGGGACGATAAGTTCCGCGGCGTTTGAAGGAGTTGACGCGCGCAAATCCGCGGCAAAGTCGGCCAGAGTGTCGTCCCGTTCGTGGCCGACTCCGACCACGACCGGAAAGCACGAACCGAATATCGCGCGGACAACTTCTTCGGAATTGAACGCCCGCAAATCCTCAAGCGAACCGCCGCCCCTGATTAAGGCGACCAAATCAAATTCTAAATTTGACTCATTAAGACATTGAAACGCCCCGACAATCTGAGGAACCGCTTCCTGCCCCTGAACCGCGACATTGATTAAATGAATCTTCAAGCCGCCCCAACGGGCCTTTAGAATTTTTATGAAGTCGGAATACGCGGCCGAGTCCTTTGAAGCAATCAGGCCGATGGTTTGGGGAAATCTCGGCAATGCCCGCTTTCTTTCCGGCGCGAAAAGCCCTTCCGTTTCAAGGCGATTTTTTAGGATTTCATACGCTCTTTTTAATGCGCCTTCGCCGACCGGTTCAACTTTCAAAACGGTAAAAGAAAAATTTCCGCTTTTTGAGTGAATTTTTGGATAGCCGTAAACTCTGACTTTCAAGCCGTCTTCAAGAATCGGATTTTTAATTTGAAAAACGGTCGCGAAGCATCTCAAAATCCCTTCCTCGTCTTTCAAATTAAAAAACAGCCACTTGTTCTGGCTGACCTTAAATTCGCTCACCTCGCCTTCAACCGCGACCCGCATTTCTTCAAACATCTCATTCAACGCGCTATTGAATTCGCTGACCGTGTAAATTTTCGTCATACGTTTTTACCCCGTTAGAAGTCAGACCATCCGAAAACTCACAAAAAACGGCTTTTGGCATTCTGAACGAAGTGAAGAATCTCTTGTTTAAGCCATCTTTACGGGTAGAGATTCTTCGCTATCGCTCAGAATGACGGTTTTGGGACGGTCTGCAGACACCCGTTGTGGCGGGTGTCCTACTTCTAACGGGGTTTAAGCGAATCTCGCCAATTCAATCTGCATCATCTCCTGAACTTTGGCAAAATAATTTCTGAACTTGCCGTTTTTTTGGTCAAGCTCTTTCAGCGTGGAAATTGACGAAGACATATCTCTGCGCTTCTCGTCCAATTGACCGACCTGCTCCCGAATCCATCTCAATTCAAGCGCGCGATTTTTGATTTCGTCGTTTTCTTTCAAAAAATTTTTGATTCTTTCGAGTTTTTGGGAGTTCTCAAAAAGCTCCGGCAATAAAGCGCTGATTTTGGAAATACCGATTAACGACGACTTGATTTCGTTTTTTGAACCGCCTAAGCTGAAATACCTGACCTGGTATCTGCCCGAGGTTTTCGGGTTTATTATATCTACATCCGTGTCGTTACTGTTCCACTTGTCCCTGCCATGTCCTCCGTCCAAATAAGCAAGCCGCGAAAACGGAGAATAGGCCATGGAATAGCACCAGGAAATGTCTTCCAAAACGTCGCCGTACTTGAGCGACGTTTGCCATTGTTCTTCGGTTAAACTGTAATTAAGATGAAGATTTGAATGAGGATACCCTGGAAATTTCTCTGGCGAGGATTTGCGAACCTCGTCAAATTTTTGAAAAGTGAGAACGGAGAAGTCGCTGAAAAATTGCAACAGCGGCTTTATATTTTCCCTGCTGACGACGGGCAGGCGGATTTCCGCTCTTTCGTTATTCAGAACTTCTATCTCCGCGCCGATTGTGGAAAGTTTTTCGTCGGCTTTCAATTTCGCGTTTTCTTCAAAGAGCCCATCAAAGTCCTTGTTTAAATCGGCGAGCTCTTTGTCCGTTAAATCAATGGACAGTTCCGTTTCGTTTTTAAGAAAACCTTTTTTTATTAAATCGGCGGTTTTATTTCTCCGCTCTTCCTTGAAGCGCTCCAGACGCTCTTTAAAATAATTCTCGGGAAGTTTGGAATAGAAATCCCTTAAATCCGATCTTTCTAACAGCGCCCTGTTTTTTGTAAACATCCGAACGCCCGGACTTAGATCCAATAAAACGTCTTCCGGCTCACTCATCCGTCTATTATCGGCGACCTCTTCCAAATTGGCGAGGGTTTCTTTCATTTGCCGAAAATCAATCAAATCAAGAAGCGTTTTGGAATTGACGCGGAGACAGAGATTAAAAACATACTCCGGAAAATCATGAAAAAATTGTTTCAGAAAATCTTTATCCAATATTTCAAAAATCTTTTTCGTTTTTTTCTCAACCTCGTCAAAATGGAGGACAAGTATGTTAAGAGCGGCCGCCGGATCTTCCCTCGCGCTTTTTTTGATTGATTCTTTGTCAAACAAATCAAAAAGCTCTTCGGAAGCGGATTTTGAAAACCGAAAAAGGGCGTTGCGGGGATCTTCGGAAGAATATTTCTTTATCGCCTCTTTGTCCAGCCAGCCGAAAACTTTCGGCGGAGCGTGAACGAAATCTTCAAGGGCGCCTTTCGGATTTTGCCTTGAATATTCTTTGACGCACTCCTCGCCTATTAAATCAAGGAACTTTTCCGATTTCGTGTGCGCCCAAACACCCACGACATCCCCGGGGTATTTCCGCAGATAATTTTTAATTGAATTTTTATCAAAAAGTTCAAGAAAATCGTCGGAGGCGGCGACATTAAAGGCGTCAACCGCGGCAAAAGGATATTCGCGCGAATACTCTTCAATTGATTCCTTGTCCGCGATTGAAGAAAAATCAATTGTGTCCGGCATGGCCGGGTAACGGACAAGTTGAGAATTGATGTCCCAGCTCATAAGCAGATTAAACGCCCTGCCAACCTCGGCTCCGCCTTTCAAAAGTCCTTGTTTTTCAAGATAATGCTTAACAAGGTCTCCTTTTTGACGCAACAAAACCGGCCGGGAAATCGCGAAAAACTCGCGCGGCGACTTAAATTCTCCGGCGTCAATTTTGCCCCGGCACTCTTCAACCGCGTCCAAAAAAGAACCGTAAACGGTCTTTTCCTCCGGTTCTTGTTTTTCCGACTCCGGCAAGGCCACGGTTTCCGCCGTCTTTGGAATCTCCGGCCTCTTTGGCCGTTCTGGATATGCCATGTCTAAATTGGAAATTTCTTTAAGTGTATTTATCCGCTACGTTTGAAGCGCCGTAAGCGTCCGGTTTTGTTTTGACTTCAAAGCCGGAACCGCGAACCATTCCCACCACTTCGTTAATCATCGCTTTCGTCGGGCCGTTCATTCCGACGTCAATGTGAATCTCCAGGCTGCAGGGTAATCCGCCGCTTTTCGCGAGAAGCTCAATAACTTCTTCGGCCAAAGCGCGCGACAAGTTCGCTTCTTCGTAAATCCTCAGCCGCAAATTTTTGATGCTTGATTTATAAAGCCGGCGCCAGAAATATCTGCCGCCGCGGCCGACTCGATGAACCACCACGGCACTAACGAAATTCACGCCGTTATGATTTTCCTGGGAATCGGTTCCTATAACTATTTTATACTCGTCTTTCAGATCCTTATTGGTGAAAGAAACGATATCGTCAATCACTTCTCTCAAAGTCATACTTCCGCGGCTCGGACTGTTGAACGTCGAATCGGCGCCGCGCGCGAGAGTTTCCGCCTGAATCAGTATTGAGTTGGTTTTTACGTTACTCATCTTGTTACTTTACAATACTTCATTAAAAATGGCAAATCTCAAAACAATCCTTCTTCTTTCAAACTGCTCGCGCTTTTATTTCCGATGATGACGTGATCCAAAATTTCCAAACCCAAAATTTTGCCCGCCGCGGCAAGCCGTCCGGTTATTTCAATGTCGGCTTCCGAGGGTTTGGGGTCGCCGGAAGGATGGTTGTGGACGAGGATAAGCCGGCTCGCCGATTCGCCTATCGCTTCCTTAAAGACCTCGCGCGGGTGAACGATGCTCGCGTCCAAACTTCCGACGGAAATTTCAACGGACCTAATAAGGCGATTTCGCGCGTCAAGCAATAAAACCAAAAAATGTTCTTTTTTCTTCGCCTTCAATCTTTGGCCGAACAGCTTAAAAACGTCTTCGGCCGAGGAAATTTTCGTTTTTTCCGTTTTATCCCACGAACTTAAGCTTCTTTTGCCCAATTCAAAAACCGCCTTGATTTGCGCGGCTTTTGCCGGGCCGATGCCTTTGATTCGCGCAAGTTCCTCTAATCCGGCCGAGGCCAATTTGTCCAAACCGCCGAAATGGCTTAAAAGCCGCTGAACCAAATTCAGCACCGAATCATTTTTAGAACCACGACCCAGAATTAAAGCCAGCAGTTCATGGACGGACAACGCCTCTTCGCCGTGCTTTTGCAGGCGTTCCCGAGGCCTTTCGGACAACGGCAGATCGCGAACGGTGAAAGTCATAAACGAAGTAAACCCCGTTAGAAGTCATGCCGCATCAGATGTTGTGGCATGGACGGAGACGTAAGTCGGCTTTGCCTTCCCGTGGTTATAACGACAGGAACATTGCCGGACTTCTAACGGGGTAAATTAAAAAGACGATTTATCTAATAATAAATCGTCTCTCTCAAAATGGCAAATTAAAAAGAAAAAAACTTAAGGCGCCGTCTTTTTGACCTTTTGAACTATCGCGTCAAGCGGCAGACGGGAAACGTCAATCATTTCCTCAACGCCTGCCCTAAAATACTTTTCGCTCACCAAATCATGTCCCGGCCCCAAAATAATAATGGGGATTTTTTTTAACTCCCGATGATTTTTCAATATCCTGACGAATTCCAAATCTCGGTCATTGGGAAAATGCACTCCCAACAGAATTAAGTCGGGCTTAAACTTGGCCGCGATTTTTTCCAATTCTTTAAAATCATTAATCGCCCGAAATTCCAAATCTTTTTCGCGCGAAAAAATAATTCTGTAAATTTTATCAATAACGGCGTTGGTTTCAATCAATAAAATCTTTTTCTTTCTGATTTTAATTTTTGTCCCGCCTTGGCGGGATTGAGGGGATTTTTGCATTTTGATTTATTATGATGTGTATATACACATTATATCAAATACGAAAAGATTGTCCATCACTCGTTTTTCGGCTTGTGGATAACTAAAACAAAAAGCCCTTCAGGGCTTTTTGTTCGCGATTTACGGTTCTGCCGTTTTATCGTTTTTTCTTTAAAAATGCTCGGTACTCTTCGTCTTCTTCCATCGCCTCCCGAATCAACTCTCGGACAAAATCGGATTTGGCCGTCTTTTTCCCGAACGGCACCCAATTTAAAAATTTTTCCAAATCGGAGTTGAGAATGAAATTAAAACGCGCCGCGGCTTCTTTTTCTTTTTTCAGGGTCTTTACGTATTCTCTTAAAACTTCCGGCAAGTTCTTGGAATTATAAGCCGCGATCGTCAAATAACGAAACATTGTTTCGCTGGCAAGAGAACGCAAATCGTCTCCAACCGGGGAGGTTTCCGAATAGAGCAGTAAAACCGGTTTTTTCTCGTTCAGGACGGAAGCAATCCGAAGCGCCAGAAAAGAAGGTTCTTCGGCAATCTCAATAATAATCGCATCCGCTTTTTTCTCGTCGGCAATGTCTTGTTTCAATCTTTTTTCCGTTTCCAAAAATTCAAAACTGACATGGCACCCGGCTTTCTTCAGAATTTGGGGTATCTTTTTTGCGTTCTCTGTATGAGCTTTGGTTGCAAAGAAATGAATCCTCATATTTTTAAATATATCAGCTTTTGCGAAATTTCGCAATTTGATAGGAGGCAATCCCGAAAGCCACGGAAACATTAAGTGATTCTTTCTTGCCGAACATCGGAATTTCTACGATTTTGGAACAGCGCCTTAAAATTGATTTCGGCAGACCTTTGACTTCGGAACCAAGTATAAGAGCCAGAGGGAACCTCGGCTTGAATTTATCATAAAAAACGCTTTTAGGGTGCTGTTCCAAAGCGATAATTTGAACGCCCTGTTTCTTAAGCCGCTCAATCAATCGCCAAGTTTGGGAGCATTTTTCCCACGGCACGGACTTTTCCGCGCCCAAAGCGACCTTGGCGATATCGGGCCTAGGCGGCGTTGGAGTGTAACCGCAAAGAAAAATCTTGGTTACTCCCGCTCCGTCGGCGGTCCGGAAAATAGAACCGACATTATAAGCGCTGCGGATATTATGGCAAATGACGTAAAACATAAAAATTGATAACTTAACAAAACCTCCTGAACGATTTGACGGAATTTTAGCAACAAGCGGAGGGGACAAATTTTGAAAATCGTAGGCGGGGGCGGCCAACCGAGTCTGCGAGGTTGGGGTTAAGCGATTTTAAAAATTTAGTCCCTGGAGCGTTTTTTAATATTACGACTGATTGAAGGGGGCTTTGTAAAGTTATCCAGAACGCAGAAACTCTTTTTTAAATTCTAAAAACCTGTCTTCTGTAATGGACTGCCGAATTTGTTTAACCAAATTAACAATAAAATACAAATTATGAATGCTCGCGAGGCGATGGCCAAGAATTTCTTTTGCCTTAAACAGATGATTGAGATAAGCCCGGCTGTAATTTGAGCAGGTGTAACAGCGGCAGGATTTATCGGGCGGATTCGGGTCGGCCGCGAATTCGGCGTTGGTAATGTTAAGCCGCTCCTTGCCGACAAGCAAAGTTCCGTTTCTCGCGACACGAGTCGGCATCACGCAATCAAACATATCCACTCCCCGTTCAACGCCTTCAAAAATATCCTCAGGCCGGCCGATTCCCAAAAGGTGCCGCGGCTTTTCCTCCGGTAAAATCTCGTTGGTCCATTCCAAGACGCGGTGCATATCTTCTTTTGATTTTCCCAAAGAGCCGCCGATGGCGAAGCCGTCAAAATCGAGCGAAGAAATAAATTTCGCGCTCTCTTTGCGCAAGTCCTCATACTCCCCTCCCTGGACAATGCCGAATAACGCCTGTTTTGGATTTGTCTTTGCTTTAAGCGAACGTTCGGCCCAGCGGTGAGTGCGCGCCAAAGCATTTTTTGTGTATTCATAGTCGTGCAAAGGCGAGGTGCACTCGTCAAAGGCCAAAATAATGTCGGCTCCGAGTTTTTGCTGAATTTCAATTGATTTTTCGGGCGTAAGCCGACACGTTGAGCCATCAATGTGCGAAGTAAAAGTCGTGCCGTCTTCATCAATCTTCGCGAGTTTCGGGCGCGCCTCTTTGGGTTTGTCCGCGAATTCTTCCGACGGGAAAATGCTCGCGATTTTCCCGACGCCGTGCTCAATGCCAAAACCCAAACTGAAAACCTGAAACCCGCCGGAATCGGTCATTGTCGGGCCGTCCCAGTTCATAAATTTTCCCAAACCGCCCATCTTTTCAATTACCTCCTCGCCGGGTCGCAAATAAAGATGGTAAGTGTTTGCCAAGACAATTTGCGCGCCAAGCCCCTTCAATTCCTCCGGACTAAGCGCTTTTACCGTCGCCTGGGTCCCCACAGTCACAAAGGCGGGCGTTTTAATCTCTCCATGAGACGTTCTTAAAATCCCGGCCCGGGCGCCGGTTTTTGAGTCCTTTTTTACCATTTTAAACGAGAAATTCTCTGCCGTCATATTTAAAACAATATAATATCTTCACCGCTCTGTCCAACCTAAAAACAAAAAGTGCCGAATAGTTACGGCACAAAAATTTTTATGTTTATTTTATTCTTTCCAATTCAAACCGATAACCGTCTTCGTTTAAGTCAAGAACGCGCAGTTTTAATTGAAACTTCTCGTTCGGTTGCAGCAATTTATCCAAGGTATCGTTCAATTCATCAGCCGTAAAATATATATTCGGATGCCACGAATCGGAACCTTGGAGTTTGTAAATCAAGCTGGAAGCGTGATGAGACGTTCCCACTTTCGGGAAGGCCTTCTTAATATATTTTAAAAGATCCACTTGCTTTGTTTTAGTAATTGTTTTTTCTTTGCGAATCTCGGCCATTGGCAACCTCTTTTTTCAAAACTCTGATTCAACACCAATATAAACTTTCCTAGGGCAAAGTCAATATCGTGAAAACTTGACCGGAGGACAATAAAATTATAATCTAAGAAATATCTCAACAAAGGAGAAAACTATGGCCAAGAACATTAATAAAATAAAATCAACCATCCCTTCCTGGAATTTATCCGATTTGTATTCCGGGGTTAACGACGCGAGGATTGAACGGGATTTAAAGAATTGGCTGAAGCGGGCAATCCGATTCGAAAAACAATATAAAGGCAAGATAAATTCTCCGAATTTGAAGGCGGAAAAACTGGCGAAAGCGCTTATCGGACTTGAAGAAATTTCGGAGCAAAGTTCAAAGCCGGGCTATTTTGCCCAACTGGTTTTTGCCGCCGACGCGAACGAAACGACCCGGGCTTTCGTCAAAAAAATCGAAGAAAAAACGACCGAAATATCAAAACATCTTCTGTTTTTTGACCTTGAATTGGCCGATCTGCCCGAAGCCGCTATCAAGCGATTCTTAAAAGCGCCGGAACTTAAAAAATACGCTCATTTCGTCAAGGTCGTCCGTTCTTTCAAGCGGCACAAACTCTCGGAAGCCGAGGAAAAAATTATCGCCGACAAAGACCTGACCGGAGCAAGCGCTTTTGCCCGGCTTTTTGAGGAACTGACCTCAAACGCAAAATACGATATCGCGAAAGGCGGCAAAAAACAAATCCTCAATCAGTCGCGGATTCTTGCTCTGTTATACAGCCCGGACCGGGAATCGCGCCGAAAAGCGGCCGACTCGTTAAGCCGGGGGCTTAAACAAAACGCCAAATTTCACGCCTTTATCTATAACACCCTGGTTCAGGACAAAGCGATTGAAGACCGGCTGAGACAATACTCTTATCCTCAGCAAGCGCGGCACTTGGCAAACGAGGTCTCAAAAGAGGTCGTTGAAACGATCGTCGGAGTTTGCGACCGAAACCGCGGCCTTGTTTCCGACTATTACGCCCTGAAAAGAAAAATCTTGGGATACAAAGAACTCCATGACTATGACCGCTACGCTCCGATAACCGCGGCGGAAAAGAAGGTCGGCTTTGAAGAGGCGAAAGACATCATTCTTGAGTCGTTCGGAAAATTTTCTCCGGAGATGGCGGAAATTGCTCAAAAATTTTTTGACGACGGCTGGATTGACGCTCAACCCCGTGACGGAAAAAGAGGAGGGGCGTTTTGTTCTTTCGTGACGGCCGATCTGCATCCCTACGTCTTCCTGAATTTTCTGGGAAGCCGGCGGGACGTGATGACTCTCGGACACGAACTCGGCCACGCGATACACGCCTGGCTGGCAAGACCCAAAGGATACTTCTCTTTAGGCGCTCCGCTTGTGCTTTGCGAAACCGCTTCGGTTTTCGGCGAGATGCTCGTGTTCGACGCATTGAAAAACTCGGCCACGTCTCCGAAAGAGAAAGTGTCGCTTCTCTGCGGCAAAATTGAAGATATTTTTGCCTCGTCCTTCAGGCAAATTATAATGTATGAATTTGAAAGCGAGGCGCATAAGACCCGCGGGGAAAAAGGGGAATTGGCGGTTGAAGCCATAAATGATTTCTGGCTCAGAGCCAATCGGAAGATGTTTGGAAAATCCGTGCGGCTCGGCGACGATTACAAATACTGGTGGATGTACATCCCGCATTTTATCCACACCCCTTTTTACGTTTACGCCTATTCCTTCGGCGAACTCCTGACCTTGTCGCTTTACGCGAAATATCAAAAAGAAGGAAACGCGTTTATTCCGAAATATCTCCGACTCCTTGAGGCCGGCGGCTCCGAAAGCCCGTCAAGAATTCTCTCGTCTTTTGACATTGACATCTCCAAGCGGGAATTTTGGCAGGGCGGAATGGACGTGTTGAAGAAAATGATTGAAGAGGCGAAAGCAAATTACAAGACCGTTAAACGATAAACAACAAAACCACCCCGTCAAAGGGGTGGTTTAAAATTCAACCGGCGAATTCGGCGCCGTGATTGTCGGGAATCTCAAGTATCTTATTACGGCGGTTTCTGCCCTGTTTTATTTTAATCAAAGCCGCGTCAATATTAAAATGCCTTGCCAGCAATTTCATCAACGCCTTGTTTGCAAGCCCCCGCTTTGCCGGCGCCTTCACTTTTATTTTTAACATATGTCCGCCCTGATGGATAATTTCTTCGGTTTTAGCGCCGGGGTGGAGATTGACAATTATTATCATAAATATTAAAACTCAAAACTTGTAACCTATAACCCATCCATCTTACCAATCTTCACAAAAATAAACAATGAGATATACTTAAATCACCATAAACATGTTCAATGTTTTAAAAAATTTCTTGGCAATTTATCAAAAAAAAATCGCCGGCGGCCTCTCGGCTTCGCTCAAGACAGGAGCGGCGATTTTAACCGCGACCACTTTCGCGAGTTACGTTCTCGGGCTTTTGCGAGACCGCCTGCTTGCCCAAACTTTCGGCGCCGGCCGGGAGCTTGATATTTTCAACGCCGCTTTCATTATCCCGGATTTACTGCTCAATATCTTTATTTCAGGCGCTTTAGCCGCGGCGTTTATTCCCGTTTTTACTCAGCTAATAAGCCAAAAAAATGAAAAGGAGGCGTTTGAAACGGCCAATTCAATCATCTCAAGCGGCATCATTGTTTTGCTGGCGCTCGGTTCGCTTATCTTCATTTTCGCCGATTATTTCGCGATTATTGTCGCCCCGGGCTTTGACGAGGCCGGCAGAGAAACGCTGGTAAAAACAATGCGGCTTCTTCTCCTTTCGCCGCTGATTTTCACTTTCAGCAACGCGCTCGGCGGAATGCTCATCGGCTACAAAAGCTTTTTCGCCTACGGCCTTTCTCCGGTTTTTTACAATTTCGGAATAATCGGAGGAATTTTTTTAAGTCCTTTTTTGGGAATCTTCGGCCCGGTTCTCGGAACGCTTGCTGGCGCGCTTTTGCATCTCGGCGTCAGAATCGCCGGAATTCTTAAACATAATTTTCGCTATCGATTTGCCGTCAATTTTAAAAATCAAAGCTTCCGCCAGATCATCCGGCTGATGATTCCAAAAATGATCGGCCAGCCGACCGAGCAGTTGAATTTCTGGATTTTTGCCGTCATCGCCTCTTCGCTTTCCGCCGGCAGTATCGCGATTTTAAATCTTGCCAGAAATTTCCAGAGCGTGCCGGTGTCGCTGTTCGGCATCGCTTTCAGCTTGGCCGCGTTTCCCGCTCTTTCCCAAGCCGCCGGAGAAAAAAATAAAGAGGTTTATCTCAAAATCCTCTTTAAGACGCTGAAAAATATTTTACTCTTTACAGGACTCTCGGCTTTGTTTCTTTATCTATTCGGCGAATTTTTTATCCGGCTTTTTTTCGGCGGCGGAAAATTCAGCGAACAAAACATCCGGCTGACGGCGCAAACCTTGGCCGTCTTTTCTTTGGCTATTCCGACCGAAAGCGCCATTCATCTTTTGGCAAGAAGTTTTTATTCTCTCAAAAATACCCTGACTCCGGTATTAATCAGCGTCGCGGGACTTATCATCGCCGCGTTTGCCGGCTTTACTCTCGCCCCGAACTTCGGCCTGTCCGCTCTGCCTTTTGCTTTCTTTCTCGGCTCGTTCAGCGAAGTGATATTGCTTTCCATATTGCTCAAAAGAAAAATCAGCAAAGAATTTTAAGGGACTTCTCAAAAATTGCTTAAAAAGAAATCAAAAATGCTTGCGAATTCGCAAGCATTTTTGTCTGCTGTTAACTGTTTACTGTTAAGCTTAGTAACATCCGACTTCGATTATACTGGCGTGACAGGTCTGTGAATTTATGGAACAACCGTATAACCTGCATACTTCATCTTTGTAACCGCAGGATTCCCGGTTGGCATCTGACCATGCGTGACTGCCGGTGGTGCAATTGGACTGACCGCCGCAGCCAAACCCCAAACAATTTTTGCCCGCCCCGCCACACGAAGTTGCTTGAGTAGTGCTCCATGAATTATAACTTGTCCAACCCGAAGGACAGGAATCGTCGGAAAGTCGGCAAATTTTAGCCCCGCCGGCGGTGGTAACCGTTCCGCCGTTGCCGGTACACTCCTGCTCGGTATGGATTCCGCTGGTAAGATAACCAACCTTTTTAAGCGGCCCTGCTATGTTTTGAACAATCAACACGCAACCGGTTGTAGAATCAGGATAATCGCCTTCAATTTTTCGTGTATAGCAATTACCTTCAAAATCACAAACTTGTCTTGTGGTATTTTTAAGATTCTGAAGTCCGAAGCCCTGTCCGTTATCGGCTCTGCCGTTATCGGCGTTGGTTGAGGTCTCCGCGTCCGTAAACCGGCAATCCCACTTAGTAAAATCATTCCCGACCTTATCATTGTCTTTGCCATAAATATCATCATTAGAAACACGCCACCAGTTCGTCGCGCTACTGTAAGAAAACGCATAAGGTCCGCGGAATGCCGTCAAACCGGGCTTGCCCGAATCAAAATTTTTCATGCCGATTGTGATTTCACATCCGTACCCAACCTCGCTATCGCAAAATTGTTTGAAATTGGGCAATTTCACGACGGTACCGGCTTGCGCGGGCCCTATTTCCACGACATATGTTTTGCCGACCTCTTTTGCGTAATTTTGAGGAGTGTTGGCATCTATTTGGAATAAATTGCTTCTGCTTTCTAAAGTTGATCCGCTGATCTTACTATACGCAAAGATCGCGCCTTGGACGTCCAATTTCGCGCTCGGACTCGTTGTTCCGATGCCGACACTGCCTTGCACGGCTAAACCATCAATTAAGGACGGAAGCGCCTGACCAACAAAATCCGCGCCGATAACCGCGTTTCCGGCAACAGATAACTTGGCTTTCGGGGTCAAAGTTCCAATGCCAACATAGCCGTATAAATTGGTAAACAAGGCGGGTTGTACCTCGGTTTGTTTATAAAGAGCACTTCTGTTTCTCCAATTCCCCATTGAATAGATCTGATACTGGTCGTAACAACTCGCGCCCTGATCGGTGTCCGTGTAAAATGGGGTGGCACAATTTTGGCTCAACGAAGAAGTATCGCAATCGCAGCGAGGAGTCTTATAACCAACAAGAGCGCCTCCCCAATTATATTGATATCTATTAGAAAGCACTTTAAAATCACCCAGTATGTCTAATGATGCCGCCGGACTCGTTGTTCCGATGCCGACGGGGCCCGCGAAATAACTTTGAGCCGGCGATAAACTGTAAATCGCGTAATTATTAGCGTCGGCGGTGGGGCCAGGAAGATAAATCGCGTAATTATTCGTCGCGCCGTTCGCGGAAAAACCGCCGCCTATATTTGTTGCCGCGCCCGCTCCTTGCCCGGCCGCGTACAAACCGTAATTTGTTCCCATAGTGCCCCACGCTCTGGTGTTTATGGCGATTCCGGCACCGCTTCTGAACGCGGTTAAACTTTCAATGGAGGGATTATCAATAACGCCGAAAGTATTTCCGGAGAGCGAAAGGTTTTTGCCGGCGGAATAGGCAACGGGAACAGGAACGGATGACAGAACGCTCCCGTCAGGAAACATAAAACCGCCGGAAGTTGATTTGATGGTTCCTGCCACGGTTAATTTTTGCTCCGGACTTGTTGAACCGATGCCGACGTTGCCGCCGGTCGTGTGGTAGAGATTATTGCCGTTTTTAATCCAGAGCGGGATATCGTTGTCAAGCGGCGGAGTATTTGCCGGTTCTTCCCAGCCCAGTTGGGCGAAGGCGAAACGGACACTGAAACCGATTGCCGCGCTGAGAATGATGATTAAAAATAAGATGGAGAGATTTTTTTTCATAATTCTGCTTTCTATATTATAACTTTATTATACCATTTTTCGGATAAGGCAATCAATATCCTGTTGTGGATAAATGGATCAATCCTCCACCGCAATCATCGCCTTTCTTCCGGCGTAAACATTGCCGGCATTCCAATCATGAATCGCGTTATAAAGTCCTTCGTAAGAATAAAGAAAATCGGCCCCCCGCCGCGTTCCGGGGTCGTTGGTGATAAATTTTCCGTCTTTATAACCTTTAATCACGAGCATATGATAAAGGGGCCCCGGCTGGCGGAAAAAAGGATTGGGCAAAAGCTGTCCCGCGGCCGGAACAATAACCGGCCTGCCTAAAGCAAGCTCTTTTTTAATATCCTCAATTGAGATGTCGTAAGAAACGCGGACATTTTTATAACCAAAATAATCGCGAAGAATTTGGGCGGTTTGAGCCGCGTCAGTATCTTCATAAGCGCCGAATTTTATTTTTTGCCAGTCAACTATCTTCAGAATTTCCTGATTAGCAAGCGCCGGATTCAAAGACGCGCCGCGATAAAAATAATCCAGCATCAAAACCGACGCTTCTTCGCAACTCTCTTTATAAGGCAAATCCCAATTCGTAAAAGGCGCCTGGGAAGTGAAGGGCACGGCTAAATTTATTTCGGCAAGCAATGGCATTTTTGCTTCATTGGCTTTTTCCCATTCTTGCACCTGCGGCTCCTCGACCGCGCTCGGGACGGGTCCGGCAACTTCTTCGGCCTGATCCTTGATTATTGGCAATCCCTCGGCTCCGCTCGGGACAAGTGGGGCGGTTTGCGAATTCTGTTTTTTAATATCTTTGGCGGCTAAGGGCGCCGGCAACGGCTCTTTCCGCGCAAAATAAAGAAAATCGCCGACTGTTGAGCGATAAATAAATGCCAAGACAACCAAAAAAACAACTATGGCTAAAAATAAAAAACCAATGATTCTCTTCATTTTATTCTTAATTCTTAATTCCTGATTCTTGCTTCTGTTCAGGGTCAAACGCCTTATTCGTGTAATTATTCGCGGCGTTCCAAAAGGTCCAGCCGAACGCTCCGTCCTGACCGACTTGTTTTGCCGCGTCTTCAACCGCCTTTTTCTGAAGCCGAATCATTTTTTCGTTATAATTGGCGCCCATGTCAAAATCCTGGAGCCATGGCCGAATTTTCACTTTTTTCAGCGCGTCGGAATCGGACACGAAATTCGACTCGCTCGGCTCCTTCTCCGCGCCGTTTGTTTCGGCTGTCGTCAGCGCTCCTTGAATTTTTCTATCTTCTCCGATCGGCCCGGAAACGCCGGCAGAGGAAGCGGTTAAGGTCTTTTGGGCTTTTATTAAACTTTGATAAATAATTTCATACGGATGTTCGGCCGGATTTTGAAAGCCATAAAAACCTTCGGGGAAATGCGAAGGATAAAGCATCGGCGAAATTACGTCAAAATACGGCGCGGCGTCTTGAAGACGCTGGCCGATGTTCAAACCGTCGTTCTGCCAGAGCGTCTGGCCGAACAAATCAGCCGAAAGCGCGACGCCCGAAGATTTTAATTCTCCGTGAAGATATTCAAAAAAAGAACGAATAACTTCATGCTTGGCGATTTTGCCGTCCCAGAAAGGATAACTGATGTTTGAAAGATTGCCGTCCGAAGGAAAACGGATGTAATCAAAATTAATTTCGTCAAAACCGGCCGCGATCCCTTCTTTCGCCAAAGCAATGTTGTAATCCCAAACCTCTTTGGCCGCCGGGTCAACCCAAACGAGTCCATTTGAATTTTTCCACGGCTTGCCGCTCAATTTATTTTTCAAAGCCAAATGCGGTTTTTTAAAAGCCAATTCCGGATCCTCAAAAACGGCTATTCTGCCGATCGCGTAAACTCCCCTTTCGCGCAGCCGTTTAATCAAATTTTTAACATCCCGTATTTTTGCCTGTTCGCTGCCGATTTCCGCGAACAAGGGATTGTTTGTTTTAAAAGTTATTTTTCCGCTGGAGTCCTTAATGTCAATCACGACCGCGTTAAGCTCGGTTTTGTCAATTAAATCCAAAATTTTGTCCAATTTGCCCGCCTCGTTGCCCGCGCTCCAGCCGGTCAGATAAATGCCTTTTGCCAAAATCAATTTTTTCTCGGCCGGAATGCTCGGAACGGCCGCCGTTTGATTTTGACTTGCGTCTTGCGATTCGGAAACCGGTCCGTTGCCGCAAAGGCATTTGCCGTTCTTTTTCAGCCAGGCGTCAATATAAAAAGCGCCTCCCCAAAGCGAGGCGATAAAAAGCGTAATTAAAACGGCAAAAATAATTCGGCTTTTCGCGTTATTTAATCTCATGTTATTCAACCTTAAGAGTCCCTTTCATTTTTTCCGGGTGAATCGCGCAATAGTATTGATAAACGCCCTTTACCAGATTTACTTTATAAACCCATTTGCCGCCGCTTTGAATCGTGCCGGAATTAAAGAGACCCCTGACTGAAGTGGTGGTGTGAGAAACCTTGTCCTGATTTATCCATTGAATCGTATCGCCTGATTTTACTATAATCGTCGGAGGCGCGTAAACTGAATTTTTTATCAAAACCTGATGAATTTTAGGCCC